>Ga0116224_10000326_pt1 | contig 38702 bp, 23 predicted proteins | sample Sb_taG_9_FD_89699 | JGI IMG/M metagenome (GOLD analysis project Ga0116224, IMG submission 89699) | Peat soil microbial communities from Weissenstadt, Germany - Sb_50d_b_LC metaG | ecosystem: Environmental > Terrestrial > Soil > Wetlands > Peat | place: Germany: Weissenstadt | collected 2010-09-21 | reverse complement strand
CTATCTGGCTCTGGCGTTAGTGAATTGGGTATGCACCTTGTCACCGCAGCGCATCCTGCTCGGAGGTGGAGTGATGCGGCACTCGCCGCTATTCGAAATGATCCGGCGGGAGTTCGCGCTTCTCCTCCAAGGCTATATCCGGGCCGGTGAACTGACCCAACGTCTCGACCAATACGTGATACCTCCGCAGCTGGGTAATCGCGCCGGCGTCCTCGGCGCTCTGGTTCTGGCCCAGCAAGCCTACTCCGACCGCGAGTGTCAGCAGAACCCATGAGAGTCATCCCGGCTTTTCTCAGGAGCGCTTTGCGTCGCGCGTCAAACCCGCCACCGCGGCTTTCATCCGTCCCTCGTTGATTCCGATGCCAGACCAAAGGTCGTTCAACGCTTCTCATACGGGTGGAAGATGTAGTCCTTCGCCTTCACGGCTGTATGGCACGCGTGCCCGCAGTCTGAGAAACTCTTGGGATCGGCCGTGAACTGGTCCGATGCAGCTTCGTAGTTGAACACCGCGTATCCCCATCCGCCGCTTTTCGGAAATCTCTTGGTGTCCTTTTCGATAACGAAAGCCTCAACAAAGACGTCGGGCACATCCACGACGAACGGGGCCTCGGTGCTCTTCTTCGGCTTCCACTGGAGCTTCACGATCATGGAGCCATCCGGGAAAGGCTGGCCGTTGCCCGGAATGCCGGCCTTGTACGCCTTGATCATGGTCGGATTGGCGACGATCACCTTGAGCCTTTCGTCGGTCTTGGCGGAAGAGACCACCGACCAGTCCTCGTATCCCCTGAAGTCGGAGAACGCGATTCCGCTCGGCGATTTCAGCGAGTACTTGTCCTTGTCCTGGCTTTGGGCGTAAAGGACTGCAGCGCCGAAGACGGCGAACACTGCCACGGCTGTCGCGACGATGATAAAGCCGGCGATAGGTTCCACCTCTCTCTTCTGTTCTTGTTGCTCTTGCGCTACAGATTTCGTCATAAGTTCCTCCATGGTGTGTTCTCCTTCGCAAAAAGGCTTGTAAGCCCGATCAACGCCCATCTCGACCGATTGCGATTAAGCCAGAGCTGAAGCGAGTAAAGCAATTAGACGATAGTATCGACGACACTTTCGGGTCAGCGCGGAGGGAATTTCCTCCGCTAGTTTTCTTCTAGATGTTGCATGTCCACTAAAGGCTTCAAGCCACCAACAAGATCTTCCCGATGCCACCCTTCTCTGCTGCCGCTTGAGCCTCGGCCGCTTCACTGAGTGGCAGTTTCTGGCTAATCGGGATTACCAGCTTGCCATCTCGCACCGCTGCGGCCATGAACTCGAGCGTTTTCCTGTCGAATTTCGAGAATACCGGCACCACCTTTACAGATGGGTACTTCGAGGCGTTCTGCGGCGCCCCGACAACCGATGCGTACACTCCTCCCGGCTTGACCTTCGTGATCACCTTCTCTGCGGTTTTTCCGCCGACCGCATCCGCCACTGCATCGAGCGGCGGAAGATTCGCAATCGCGGTGTCGTCGTCGGTTGCTACGAACTGATCCGCGCCAACAGTCTTCGCCTCATTCATCTGCCTCTTCAAAACCCCCGCGATCACGGTCGCCCCGCGTTCCTTCGCAGTGAATACCGCCGAACGCCCGACGTTTCCCACAGCACCTACGACCAGAACCGTCTGGCCCGCTTTGATTCCCGTAGCTGAAAGGAGCTGGTTGCCGGTCGTCGTCACCAGCGGCAGCGCCGCCGCCTGGATCAAATCAAGTCCCTCGGGAACTTTCGCTAGAATCGCGGCTTTCACGACGCAAAGTTCGGCGTAAGTATTGTCCGCCATAGCGAACACCCGGTCGCCGACGGAAAAGCCTTCCACTCCCGGCCCAATCTTGACCACAGTCCCAGCAATATCGACTCCGATGAGCCCCGGGAACTGGATGGGATAGAAATCCTTCGTCAACCCTGCACGCCGTTTGTAGTCGATCGGATTCACGCTCGTGGCAGCGACCCGCACCAGTACTTCGCCGGGACCCGCCACCGGATCAGGGTAGTCCTCGAACTGGAGCACTTCAGGACCGCCATATTGGTGCACAACAACTGCTTTCATATTTCATCTCCTTGTAGGGCGTAAACAGTCACTAACAAGACCTACTTAGTGGGAAACGACGCACCGATCCTGGCGCTCGACATTGGCTCGTTCCCGCTGAACTTCGGCATTCGCCCACTTCAGCACGTCCCAGATCTCGCACTGCAAGTAAAAGCCTGACGAGATAGAAGGCGCTATCACTCCTTCGCTAACGGCATCGTGAAGCAGTTCGTACGCTGCTTCGTAGCCCGGGATCTGCACCCGCTTGGCGAGTTCGATCAGTTCTTGCATCGGAAGTTCACGTTCAGCAATCATCGAAAGCAGTAACATAAGCCCGTCGGGACCCGCGAACCGGTCAAGAGCTAGTCCCTCCACGATGGCACGGTTCTTTCTGAATTCGTCTCGCGGATTGTACTGACATCCGTATGGCTCGCGCCATCCTGGGCTGATGTTGCGCCGGTGCACTAACCGCAAACCGCTTACTTTCGGTTTTCCCTTAGCGTCCTCAGCCGCAAGCCACTCCACCCAGCCTGCCTGCAGATCTGACACCACTTCGCCGCAACTATCACATCGCCAACCGAATCGAATGGATTTTTCTCTGGGCATAACATTCACCAAATCCTTCCCCGACGAGGTGGCGTGAGTTGAGGTTCCACAAACGAGTCGATCCTCACCTGACGATGCGCCGACTCTCTGACCAGTGGATTCCTAGCTCTGCACTCGGCGTTCGCGCGTCCCAGCGCCTTTGGCGGCAGCCTCTCTTCTATTCTTTTGAGGATGAATGCCCAGGTCGTGCCATGACGTTTCCGCGAGGTTGACGTCGTAGTGATTTGCGGCTTTCTCGATATTGGCGAATGCCAAAGGCATCGGAAACATCGATGACTTGATCGAACCGCGCGACCGCGTTACGCACATGCTGTGCGTCGGTCAGCGGTTCCTTACGCTGCTTCGGAAATGCGCAGACGCTGTCGGGTAAGTCGCTCTGCATCGTCAGCCGTCCGTGTTTCTCGTGAGGTTTCCAGGTCGCTTCCGGCATGTCTTAGCCATCCTTTCTTTTCTTTAAGTACTGGCCAGAGGGGGAACGCAGAAGTGATCGCGGGTCAGGCGGCGCGCTCGTGTTCCAGTACTTTGACTTCGCGCAATCTACCGGTGTCCACGTCGAAAATGAGGCCGCGCACGGGGATGTCTTTGGCAATCTCGTTTTCCTCCTGACAGGCGAGCGGTGCGGCCAAGCCTGTTCTAAGCGTCGCTCTTCCGACCGAATCGGCGGCAATGGAGCGATTACACCCGAGGTGCTCCGGCGAATCAATTGGACGATGGTATAGGCGATACCTTGGTATTGGCCCGTGGAACAAAGTACATGTGCTGATCAGCTCATCACCGTCCGGAGATCCATGGTCCTGGATCTGTTGCCTTGTTGCGCAAGGCGCCGGACGCGCTCGAGCCAAAAGATGTCTTGGTTGCGAGCCGGACATGTCGCAGAGATCGCTTCACGGCTCGCCGCCGCGCTCGTGTTCGGGGACCTTCGTCAACAACTTCGCGCGAAGAGAAATCGACATAACCGAAGGCGGCGCCTCCGCATCCGTGACGCTGCCGGACAAGCAAAGCGTTAGGCTTCGGATCCTGCGGCAGCATCCGGAGAACTGTTTACGGACCAGCGCTGAACGACAGCAAACCGCGATGCTAACAGCAAAGTCGTGAGGGCTGGCACTGGGTGCGGAGAAGCCCGCGACAGCGTGAAGGGCTGCTATTGAGGATTTATGGGTTACTGCCACGTAATCCGTGGATGGAGTTGGTTGCGGGGGGTGGATTTGAACCACCGACCTTTGGGTTATGAGTTCGTCGTCAAGCGATGTTTGAACAGGTTGCGCCGTGTGACTAGGGCTGTTCGAAGACACTTCGGGGCGAAGAGACGAGTCTAGTGTGGGGTTGTTGTTGGTGTTTCCCGCCACCGCTCAATTTTGTAGCTTGCTGAATACGGATATGCGGACCCAGCCGGTGTTCCACCGTAGTTTTCAGGCGAGGGGCCAGCAGAAACCTGCCCTCTTACTTTCCAAGATCATGTCGTGGCTGTCGAATCAGTTTTTTCTGACCGAGATTACTGAAGCTGTATACCGATCGCCACGTAGCAACGAGAGGCTATATTCAATCGCAACACTCTGGGCATCGTAAGTCGTCTCTCGGATGATGAGTAGCGCGTTTCCGACCGTAGTTTGAAGTATCTCCGCTTCTTCTTCTCCGGCAACGACTGCTCCGATCACCTCTTCCGCCCATTGCAGCTTGCGCTTGTAGATCTGCTCGAAAATGGAGTAGAGGGACTGTTTTTCCAAATCTTGCTTGTCGATGCCCGCGAAGATCCGCGCGGGAAGGTAACTTGTAACTACGGCCACAGGTTCATCGTTTACGGACCGTAGGCGTCTCGCCCGGTATACGCGCTCTCCCGGGCTCAGCTTCAGGGCCTGAGCTACTTCCAAGTCAGGGTCTTCGAGACCTATGTTGAGCAGGCGGGCTGAAGGATTAAGCCCCCGCCTTCGCATCTCCTCGCTGAAGCCGCGAAGCTGCTGAAAATTCCAAGGCACGCGTCCGGAGCCGACCACCGGGCGCTTACCCTTTGCAATCAGCAACAGCCCTTCGGATCGAAGTTTCTGAAATGCCTGACGGACGGGCATCTTGCTGATTCCGAGCGCCTGGGCAATTTCACCCTCGGAGCAAAAGGTCTGTCCTTGGCTCAATTTGTTCTTTTTGATCAGCTCACGCACATGGTCGACAATCTGCATGTAGTAGGGTACGAAGCTGCCGTTGTCGATGGTGAGGCCCAGCCGCTCAACCGTTACGAAATCAGGTACTCCAGAATGCTGCACGAGAGAGCCCTCCCTAGAGTAGAAGACAACATAGTATACAACGTATACATCATGCGTTTCAATCCTCTTTTATCAGTGTCGTCGGGTCGATAGTATATGAAAGACGAGTATACAGCTAACCATCGTATTATCAATTTATTAGATTAATTCTCCAGCTCGAATCTGGGGTTTCGGTGTGGCCCGCCGCAGAAGAATAAGCTTGACACCATATATGCATACGAGGTTCATGTATTTTCACGGGAGATTACTTTATGGGTGCCAAGACTGCCTTCCGCAGCTGTCAAGGTTTCATCCGCTGCACCTGTTCGTCTCGGAGGCTAACGCGCTTTATCGCTACGACTCTGTTCTTGTGCGCGCCATTCACCGTGAAAGCTCAAGTGGAATCGGGCAAAGTGGTCGGCACGGTCAAGGACGCTTCTGGGGCGACCGTAACGGCGGCCGCGGTGACCGTCACAAGAACCCAAACGAATGCGGAGAGTAAGACCGAAACCAACAGCCAGGGTGACTATGTATTCACCGAACTGAAACCTGGAACGTACACCGTGAAAGCAGAGCGGCAGGGTTTCAAAACGGCAGTTGAGGCCGCGTTCAAGCTCGATATCAACCAGGTCGTACGTGTGGATTTCACTCTCGTCGTGGGCTCAGTCCAGGAAGAGGTCATAGTCAGCGCGGCGGAGCCGCTGGTGGAATCGGAAACCTCCTCAATCGGCCAAGTGATCGATGAGAGCCGCGTCCACGAACTTCCCCTCAACGGACGAGATTTTATTCAGCTCGCATATTTGAGCCCGGGGGTCAACAAGGGGCCTGCAAGTACCGGGAGCACAGGGAATGTACAGCAGGGCGACATTCCTGAGGACGAGCGCGGAAACGGATCGATCCAGGTGAATGGTTTGTGGGCGACCAACAACAACTACCTCTTAAACGGATTTGACAACAACGAGCAACAAATCGGTTTCGAACTGATCGAACCTCCCGTCGATGCGATCCAGGAATTCAAAGTTCAAACCAACAACTTCGGCGCCGATATCGGGAAAGGTGGAGCGGTCATCAACGTGGTGACGAAGGCGGGCACCAACCGTTTCCACGGCAGCGCCTTCGAGTTTCTGCGCAACTCCGTCATGGATGCAAAGAACTATTTCGACGATCCCACCCAGCCCATCCCGCCCTTCAAGCGCAATGAGTTCGGAGGTTCGTTTGGAGGGCCAATCATTCGAGACCGGACCTTCTTTTTTGTTGACTATCAGGGCCGGCGTATCCGCACCTCAGACACGTTTCTTTCTCCCGTGCCCAATCCGGCCGAGGTTGGGGGAAACTTTTCCGATCTCTTAAACGGCACATCCCCGACCGTCATCGTTGACCCGGTGACAAACACCCAGTTCATGGGGAGCGGCTCACAGCCGAACGTAATCGCGGCCTGTTCGAGTCCTGGAGGCCTCAGTCCTATCGGCCAGGCGTGTCTCGATCCCGCTGCGCTCAATGTGGTTGCGCTTTTCCCGGCGCCGTCAGCCGGTCTCGGCAATCTCTTTCGTTACAATCCCGTCGACCGGAACAATCAGGACGCATTCGACGTTCGCGTCGATCATCAGATCAGTTCCAAGAATAGCTTTTTCGGCGTCTTCAGCTACGGTGACGTCAACGATCGCAAGCCCGACCCATTTCCAGGAATCGCCGGGGGTGGTTCATTTACTGGCAACATCAACAACAAAGCGCTGCTGGCAGGTCTAAGCGATGTACATGCGTTTTCTGCTAACAGGGTTAACGAGTTGAAAGTCGGCTATACCCGTTACGTGGTCGATGCCGCTCCTTTCTTTGGAGGGCAGCCGCTTGCGACTCAATTGCGGATTCCCGGAATCAATGATCCGAACAACCCCCTAACGGGTGGCCTCCCTAACATCCAGATCAGCGGTTTGAACCCTTTGGGCAACGGCGATTGGTTCCCTGAAATACTGCACGAGAATAATTATCAGTTAGTGGATGCGTTTACGTACATCCACGGTCGCCATTCCTTCAAGATGGGAGGCGACCTGCGGCGCCGCGAGCACGGTTTCTTTCAAGTCCAGAATGCCCGCGGAGATCTCTTCTACACCGGCCAATTCACCGGTGAACCCTTGGCCGACTTTCTCATCGGTTACACGCAGAGTCTTTTCCGCGACGCGCAGACCGGGGCTTACGGCATGCGCTGGTGGGAGTTCGGCACCTATCTGATGGATGACTACCGCGTTTCTTCCAAGCTCACGCTCAACCTTGGAGTGCGGTATGACGTATACACGCCCATGGTCGAACAGCACAATCGCCTCGCCAACTTCGATTTCACGAGCGGCCTGTTTGTTGCACCCGGAGTTACGCCCGGCACGAGTCGCTCCGGCGATGTGGCCACCAACTGGAAGAACTTTTCTCCGCGCATCGGATTTGCATATTCCCTGGGCAGCGACAATAAAACTGCTGTGCGCGGCGGCTACGGCATTTTTTACGACATGCAAGCGGACCAGAACGATACCGAACTGGCGTACAACGACTCGCCTGGCGTCTATGGGAGCCAGTCCTTCACTGCGTCTCTGGGACCAACTCCGGTCATGATTCTCTCCCAGGGCCCGGCTCCCATTATTTTCTCGAGCATTACAAACCCCACTGGCCGCGCCAGCGCCGCCTACTTCCACAACCCCACGACCTACATTGAGGAGTGGAACCTGAACATCGAGCGCCAGCTAATGAAGGACATGGTGCTTCAGATTGGATACGAAGGGACGCGAGGCGTGCACCTGACTTACTTGAGGAACTTGAACCAGGCCACGACGCCGACCTGGGAAAACTTTTCCGGCCCCACCGGCAACGAAGGAAGGCCCTACGTCTCCACTGTTCCCAATATCGCCGCCATCCGCACCGAGGGTCACGACATCAGTCTGGTCAATCACGGCTTGCAAGTGCGTTTTGAAAAGCGATCTTCGCAGGGATGGAGCATGCTCAACAGTTACACCTACCAGCACACCATCGGTCAGGCCGCCGAGAGCGAAACGCCCAACTCTGATGGGGAACCGCAAGACACTTACAACATGCGCGCCGAGCGCGGAAACGTGGCCCCCGACTTTCGTCATCAGTTCACTTCGGCGTGGTCATATGAGATCCCGTTTGGTCCCGGAAGACGCTTCTTCAACGGTTCAGGCCCCACGCGCTGGCTGGCTGGAGGCTGGCAGTTGAACGGCATTATTTCGCTCTACTCTGGCCAGGCAGTCACGCCCTATTTATCGTTCGATCCCACCAATACTGGTTCGGGCGGTCCGCGTCCCGACCGGGTTGGCAATCCATATGACTTCTCCAACTCGCCCTGTGGCGCTCAGCAGAGTGTCAACTGCTGGTACAACCCAACGGCTTTCGCCCTTCCTGCGATTGCACCTGGTCAACCTACACCTCCGGCCGGAACGTCATACGCAGCAATGTTCGGAAACGCGGGCCGTGGGAGTCTTCGCGGTCCAGCCTTCTACGATACTGATTTCTCTGTCTTTAAGGACTTCAAGTTAAGGGAGAGGGGCCAACTCGAGCTGCGGGGCGAGATCTTCAATCTCTTCAACACTCCACAGTTTGCGCTGCCCAACAACTTGGTTGACACTCCAAACGCCGGGCAGATCACGAGTACGTTGCATGAGTCCCGGCAGATCCAGGTCTCGGTGAACATTTCGTTCTAGGACTTTATCCGAGCCAGCTCGAAGGAAGTTCCTGGTTCCTCGGTGTTTAGCTAGACTTTGCCGCAAGCGAACCTGGGGAGGGCATGAACGCATGCAATTCAGAATGGTTCGAAGATTTTCGCTCGTCGTGGCCACCTTTTTCTTCACTGTCTTCCCATCGTTTGTTCTTGCCGGTGAGAGTCCCAAGTCCAACGACAGCGTGGTCGCTGATTCCGCAAAAAACTTGCCCGCCGTCCATCTCGATGGCAATTACTTCTCCCGCGACGGCCACCGCTTTATCCCGGTGGGCGCAAACTGGGTTCCGGCGAAAGCGGCTATGCAATGGCCCACACAGTGGGATCCGAAAGCGATCGAAGCCGATTTCGCGCGCATGCACGAGCTCGGATTCAACACGATTCGTCTCGACTTTGTTTGGGCTTGGATCGAGCCTCGCCCCGGCGACTACAACCCGGAAGCGTTTCGCGATCTCGATTTCCTGATTTCCCTGGCTCATCGCTATCACATCTATCTTCATCCCAGTCTCTTAATCGGTGGGGAAGTAGGCGAGGCGTATTGGGATGTGCCATACCGGCAGGGTAGGCACCCTCACTCTGATCCCGACATGCTGCGGATCCAGACCGACCACGTAGGCGAGCTGGCGCGCCGCTACGGAAAAGAGACTGCGATTCTCGGCTGGGATCTCACCGACGAGCCTCCGTTTTGGATTGTGCCTGATAGCACCACGGACGCGATGGCGATCAATTGGACGCGGCTGCTTTCCTGGTCGATCCGGCGTCACGATTCGCTGCACCCGATTGTCGTCGGGACCAGCATGGAGGATGTTGGGCGCGGTCCGTTTCGCCCCGATAACCTCCGCGAAGAAGCCGACTTTTTCAGTGTTCATCCTTATTCCATCTATGCGCCCAAGCTTTTCCCCGATGCCATGCTTTCCGAGCGCGGCACTTATGGATCTGCTTTTGAGACCGCTCTATCAGGTGGCGCCGGACGTCCGGTCATGGTGCAGGAAATCGGGGCTTCGTCGGCCCAATATGATCCGGAGCAGATCGCAAAGTTTTTTCGCGCCAGCCTGTACTCGGGGCTGGGCGCAGGAGCGAACGGATTTCTCTTGTGGTGCTATACCGATGCAGCGCCGGAACAGTTTCACAAAGTCCCGTACCTGCGCTCTCCCCACGAAACACAATTCGGCCTGACCACCTGGGATGGTAGAGACCGGCCGTCCGCCAGAATGTTCAAGGAGTTTGAGGACATTGTTAGCCGGCTGGATCTCACCGGCATCGAGCCTGCTCCGGCAGAAGCCGGAATTATCGTCCCCTATGAGTGGTCAAAGCCGCATGGCGATTTCTCTCACTTTGGCTTGACCGGGCCCGAAGTGGTTCCCTATACCACAACGGACGAAGGCGCGAATGTAGCCGGACAATCGCAGTCAAATTTCAGCGAAGAAAATCTCTGGATTACCGGTTCGTGGTTGTCCTCTTTCGTGCTGGCACGGCGCGCTGGGATGAAGGCGGATTTTCCGCGGGAGTATGACGACTGGCAGAAGCGCCCGTTGTTGCTGATGCCCTCGCCATTGACCAGCACCGACAGTTTTCTGGTCCACGTGCACTCGGACTTCTGGGAAAAAGTCAAGCAATACGTCTCGCAGGGAGGCGCGCTCTACGCCTCGGTGGCAGCGGATGCGGCCATGCCCGAGATGGAATCATTGTTCGGGGCAAGACTAGTGGATGCCAACCCGAAGGACGATATCACGCTGAAAATTGTCGCCCCGTTCGGCGATCTGAAAGTGGGAGATACCTTTCATTACTCGGTTCCTTCCGCGACCCCGCGTTCATGGGGTGCGATTCTCGAAATCAAGGGCGGTACGATCATCGCGGTTGACCAGGACAACCGTCCGGCCCTGGTCGCCAATACTGTAGGGTCGGGCAAGACGCTCCTGAGCGCTTATCCCTTGGAGAACTATCTCGCGAATCTGCCAGCGGCTTTTGACAAGCCCGAGACCACTCACCGACTCTACGCAGCGTTCCGCGAATGGTCCGGCGTCAAGCCGCTCTTCCGCAGCGACCACCCGTCGGTGGAGGTCTGCGCCCTGAGCGGTGGAACTCACGGGTACGTGGTCGCAACCAATCACGGCTCGGCTCCACAAAGCGTCACCATTACTGCAGCGGGCCCGTTGCATTCCGTCGCCAGAATCACTCCCCAAGGGACAATGCCAATCCAGATTGACGGCGCTACCTTCAAGGTCGACATAGCAGCTTATGAGGGGGAAGTCTTTGAGTGGAAGTAGCCGCTAACACAAACACGAGAAATAGGAGAAGCCATTGATTGGAGCGGTGGATATTGGCGGGACTAAGATCGCAGTTGGAATGATTGACAACGACGGCAGAGTCCTGGCCTGCCTGGAATGTCCAACGGATGCCGATCACGGTTATCCCGATGCTTTGCGGCGCATCACAGACATGCTCCGAGCCACTGCCCGGACTGCAAACACGGAAATTTCTGGTATTGGGATTGGATCTACCGGACCTGTTTATCCGCTTACGGGCGAGTTCGGTGAGGTCAACTTCTTTCCCCATTGGAAGGGGCAGAATCTTGTCAGAGATCTGAGCCAAAGCTTTCAAGCGACCGTGGCGATCGAAAACGATGCTGACGCCGCTGCTCTTGCTGAAGCGGGGTGGGGTGCCGGCAAGAACAAGAGCAGATTGATTTACGTGACAGTCGGAACTGGAATTGGAACAGGGCTTGTTCTCGATGGACAGCTTTACCGTGGCGTAGATCAGTCTCATCCGGAGATCGGTCACCATGCCATCGACCCTTCTGGGCCGCTTTGTGGGTGCGGGTTTCGCGGGTGCTGGGAATCCCTTGCTTCCGGTCCGGCGATGGTCGCGTGGGCGGAGAGCAACATGCCGAAAGACTACCCGCACCGCGATAACTTAACGGCCAAGCGGATTTGTGAACTTGCGCGAGATGGAGACGAGTTCGCCCGGCGAGCTGTCGACCGGGAATCTCGCTACTTAGGGCTGGGAGTGGCCAATTTGGTCACTCTGTTCACGCCCGACGCCATTGTGCTCGGGGGCAGCGTCATGAAGAGCGCCGCGCTCTTTTTGGAAGAGATTCGCAGAACCATATCCCGCAGCTGCCGTCTCGTCCCGCACGAAAAGACGGAACTGACTCTGGCTTCCCTAGGCGAGGCCGCAAATCTGATCGGCGCCGCCCGGGTGTGGCATCACCGGTTTGAACCAAAAGGCGGACATCGTGCTTGAAGACCTCGCAATCATCGAAGGCGAATATCTTCGGGACCTTCTTCACCAATCCGAGGCTCTGGAGAACACTCTCGCCGGCCTGAGAACCTCCAAGCCGCTAGAGGACATTGCAGCACGTCTGAACAAAGGCAAATTCCAGAGAGTCGTACTCACTGGCATGGGCTCCTCGTTCCATGCCCTTCACCCACTGAATCTAGAACTCGTCAGCCACGGTTTTACTGCCCTCATGGTTGAGACGTCCGAACTTGTGCATTACAAAAATCGATTTTTTGATCCCAAGACTTTGATTGTTGCCGTATCGCAGTCCGGGCAAAGCGCAGAAATGGTACGGCTGGTGCAAACGAACCACAAATGCTGCACCGTAATCGCGGTGACGAACACGCCCGGCAGTGCACTGGCCAAGCACGCTAATGCCACCTTGCTCACCCAGGCAGGCTGCGAGTTTTCCGTCTCCTGCAAAACCTATGTGACCGCATTGATGGCGTTGAAATGGCTGGGGGATATCCTCTGTGAACGCGAGCTGCGGCGAGCACGCCAAGAGTTGAAGCGTGCCTGTCCCGCCGCCGCCGCCTACCTCGCGGATTGGAAGGACTATGTCCGCACTTTGGCGCAAGTGCTCAAGAACACTCGCCACTTGTTTCTGGTCGGTCGCGGAGCGTCGTTGGCCACGGTGGGCACGGGCGCATTGATCGTGAAGGAGTCCGATCACTTTCACGCCGAGGGCATGAGCAGCGCCGCTTTCCGGCACGGGCCCTTTGAAATGCTGGGAAGCGAAACCTTCGTGCTCGTCTTCGCCGGCGATGCCAAGACGCGGGACTTGAACCAGCGCTTGCTCCACGATATCCACCAGCAGGAAGGACGCGCCGAAATCGTCGATAAAGATGCTTCTTTGTCTTGCTGCCGGATCGGTGAGTACGGTTCCAGCGTCCGGCAAATCTTGGAAATTCTGCCGGTAGAGATGATCACCCTGGCGCTCGCGCTGCAGGCGGGGCGTGAACCCGGCCGTTTTGAACTAGCGAGCAAAGTTACAACCACGGAGTAAGAGCGGGAACAAAGGATCGGTCGATATGGCACGAAATCGCTATCTGGTCGGCTTGGTCTTCCTGACATTCTTTGTGATGTCGCTGTTGACCAACATCTTGGGGCCGATCGTCCCGGACATCATCAGCAGTTTCGGCGTGAGTCTTACGGCTGCGGCACTTCTGCCTTTCTCGTTTTTTATTGCTTATGGCGTGATGTCAATTCCAGCGGGCTTCTGGGTGGAACGCTTTGCAGAGAAGCGGGTGATGATCGCAGCTTTCCTCGTTGGCACCATCGGATCGTTGAGCTTCGCTCTTTTTCCTACCTACCACGTTGCGGTTGGGTCGCTGTTCATCATGGGTGCGGGAATGGCGACACTGCAAGTTGCCATCAACCCGCTGCTGCGGGTGGCGGGCGGCGAGGAGCATTTCGCGTTCAACTCTGCGTTCGCTCAGTTGATATTCGGCACAGCCTCGTTTGCCAGCCCGCGAATCTACTCCTATCTCGTGGAGAACCTGGGCAAACCTTCTGCCAAGGGCAGTCTGCTGCTTGAGACCCTCGGCAAGCTCACTCCGCCCGGGCTTCCCTGGGCATCGATGTACTGGATCTTTGCAGTCGTCACGGTGTTGATGATTGCCGTGCTCGGGTTCACACGCTTTCCTCGGGTCGAACGCACTAGCGATGAAGGAGCCGGCTCCCTTGAAATGTATGGCAGCCTTCTTCGAAAGCCGATGGTGTGGGCGTTTTTCCTGTCTGTCTTTGCCTATGTGGGATGCGAACAGGGAACTGCCGATTGGATGTCGAAGTTTCTCGCACAGTATCACGGCTATGACCCGCATACCACCGGAGCAACTGCCGTCTCCTGGTTCTGGGGAATGCTCACGGCGGGCTGCTTTATCGGCATGGGGCTCCTCAAGCTGTTCGACAGCCGCAAAGTACTGATTGGATTCTGCGTAGGTGCCTTGCTTTGCCTTACAGCGGCGCTGTTCGGCCCCGCCCGCGTTTCTTTGATTGCCTTCCCGGCCATTGGGCTGTTTGCTTCGATCATGTGGCCAGTGCTGGTTTCGCTGGCGTTGAATTCGGTTTCGGAGCACCACGGGCCTTTTGCTGGAATTTTGAGCACGGGAATCATGGGCGGTGCAGTGGTACCACTGATCATTGGTCGCATTGGAGATTTCGCCGGCCTCCGTACTGGCGTCGCGTTTCTATACCTGACGTTCGGGTGTGTTCTTAGCGTCGGCTTCTGGGCCCGGCCAATCATCACGAACGCTACGATTTTGCACCGGGATAACGCAGCCGAGACTGTGCCGAAGCAGACGGGGTGAAGTCCACATGACGTTGAAAGAAAACCGCGGACGAGTAGGCGTGCGGCGACAAAGGTGGACGGCGGCTGGCATGACACTCATCTGCCCCAAGGCCCTCCTGTTCGGGTTGTGCGTGGCTTCCTGTGCTCAGAGCCCTGTTCCCCCGCCCATCCATGGTGTGACCGCCGACGATAAGAATGATGTTCGTGACAGTGCCTTCCTCGCGAAGTTGCTGGACTCGCTGCGACATCTGTCGGTGAAGCCGACAGTGAGGATCGTCTATGCACCTGGCAACAAGGCGGGAAACTTCTCCGCCAGTTCCTACCTGGACGCCACGAAGCAGATCAGGAGTGTGGGATACGTCTTCGGCCAGCCTCTGGATTCCTTTTACATGCACTGCTTCACGCCGGCTGAGCACCTCAGCCGCTTCCAAGACTATGTGAGCACGCTGGGAGCGCAGGTCGACATCTGGGAAGTCGGAAATGAAATCAATGGCGAGTGGCTCTTCGGCGATACCAAAGACTGTGTGCCGAAAGCGTCCGTGACTTCCACCTCCCAGGCCGAAGTCACGACCAAGATGACCGAGACCTACGACTACCTGAAGTCTCAAGGGAAAGTCACGGCTCTCACGCTTTACTACAACACGCCGTGCAAGAGGCCTGCCGCCAACGAGATGTTCGCGTGGGTGGACGCCAACGTTCCCGCACGCATGAAAACAAAACTGGACTATCTGCTGGTGAGTTACTACGAAGTGGACTGCGACGGGTACAAACCCGACTGGGAACGCGTCTTCACTCAGCTCGCGACCATGTTTCCAAACTCCAAGTTGGGGATTTCGGAATTCGGATGGTCGGATACGAGACAGTCCGACGCAACCATCAAAGATTTGGTGCAGCGCCACTACGCCATTCATCCCAAAGTTTCGAACTGGGTGGGCGGAGGCTTTTATTGGGAGTTTGCCATCGACATGGTTCCTTACGATCCAGCTTCCGATTCGTTGTGGAGCACGATCAATACGGCGATGGCGAACCAGAAGTGAAGTAAGAAGCAAGCAGTGAACTTCGATGAGGAGCGTACATGTTCGGCCCCGTTCATAAGCTTCGTGTTCTGCTTGGAGTAACCCTTTTCGTGCTTGCGGCAGGAGCCGGTGTTTATGCGCAGGATCAGCCCAAGGCTGTGCCTTACCTCAAACTTACAGCTCCGCGCCATGTGCTTTCCGATGCGCAGAAGTGGGAAGGAGACCAGTTTCCTCACACCATGTCGGTGCTGGAGCTGAAGCGGGGAGGATTCCGCTACTGGGGATGGTATGGGCTGAACGAGGGCCGGGGCATCGGCCTCGCCCGCAGCAACGACCTTTTGAATTGGACAAAGTACGAGCAGAATCCGCTGTGGACGAATGCGCGCTGGCCCTCGGTTCTCGCAGGGGCCGATCCGAAGCACCCCGACGTGCTCTACTTCGCGATCACCCGCGAATATGATACTCCGAGCAGCCACATTGTGCTGGCCACTTCGCGTGACGGGATTCACCTGACGGAAGAGAAAGTCCTGGTGCACGGCGTTCCCGATCAGCGCAACCAGAATCCTAGTCTCTTCCGCGATCCTCGCAGCGGATGGTTCTATCTCACGTTTTACCGCGGCAATGACAAGGATCACTTCGAGATCATCAGCAAGAGCGCCAGCTCCGTTGTCGACCTGGACAAGGCTCCGGAAAGACTCTTGCTCAAGTCCACAACGACGGTGGCGGCTCCTACGCTGCTTTACGTCAAGGGCCCAATGAGCGCTAATGGCAAGAAGAGTGGAATCTACTATCTCGCCACGGAGATCTATCCGCACCGCTACACCGACGACCCGGAAGGCGAGTGGCAAGTAAAGATTTTCGCTGCGGATGCGCCCGATGGCGATTTCCAGCCAGTCGACGGAAATCCCATCATGCGCGGCCAGCGCGCGTGTTTGTTTCAGCACATTTTCGACAGCCGATTTTATGGATATGACTGCCATTTAGAGACGCCCGATCACTGGGTGCTTGAGGAAGTCGAAGCGCCGTTGCCACAGAAATGAGAATTGGACTGTCACCAAGCAACGGAATTGGAAGAACGAGGAGATCCCTGATGAATCAACCTACATTGTCCCATGTCCTGTTACAGCGTGAGACTCTCCGACGAGCGTCGCTGGTGCGGATTCTCTGCGGAGTAGCGGCGTCAACTCTATTCGTATTGCTCGCCCTTTTCGGACTCGCTGCCCCAGCACAAGCGCAGCTCTATACAGGCTCAGTCACCGGTGTCGTCACCGACCCTTCAGGAGCGTTGATTCCGGATGCCGACGCGACATTGCTCGATGCGGAGAAGGGGTTCACCTTTACCACTAAGACCGATGCGAAAGGGCGGTATCTGCTTCGCGCGGTGCCGCCCGGCACCTACAACCTGACTGTCAAGGCCGTCGGGTTTAAGGAGCAGACCCACAGCGGGATCCAGGTGGACGTCAATCAGAATGTGGGCGCGGATTTTGCTATGCAACTCCTCGGCACCAAGGAAACGGTCACCGTCTCCACGGCAGCTCCCTTGCTGGGCACGGAAGATGCTGTAACCGGCCAGGTAGTGGACCGGAAGCTGATCAATGATCTGCCGCTGAACGGACGGGTGGTCACAGATCTGGTGTATCTCGCGCCCGGCGTTACCGAAGTGGATGCCTCCTGCAAGGGCTGCTACGCCACCAACGTCATCGTCAGCGGCAGCCGCAACGCTACCGCCGACATCCTCATGGATGGCGTGACCACGACGAACTACGAGCAAAACAGCGGTATTCGGGTGGAAACCTACGTACCCCCGGTAGATGCCGTGGAAGAATTCAAGGTGCAGGAGTCGAATTTCAGCGCCGAGTTTGGCTTCGCCGGCGCTACCGTCATCAATCTGGTCACGCGCTCTGGCAGCAACAGCTTTCATGGAAGCGGGTATGAGTTTCTTCGCCACTACAAAATGGACGCGAACAACTGGTTCAACGATCAGCAGGGAATTCCCAAAGCACCGCTGCGGCGCAACGACTTCGGTGGCACCTTCGGGGGACCGATCTGGAAGAACAGGACGTTTTTCTTTTTTGACTACCAGGGCACACGCATCACCCAGTTAGCCGGGCCATCCTTTTATGGCGTGCCCAGCGACGCCGAGCGGAAAGGCGACTACGGTGAGATCTGCGGCGGGGATGGATCCAATGGTCCTGCACCGGGCGCAACGTTCGATCCGACGACTGGCCAGTGCTCCGATCCGAACGGTCAACTCTGGGACCCCTATGCTGGAACATATGATCCTGCGGTTGGCGGTGCGAGACGCGACCCGAAGGCATTCATCCCGTTCAACAACCTCGCGACCTACACCAGCACAGTGGATGCGAACCATCCCGGCAATCAGAACCTGGTCGGCACTCCTTATAGCCTCCCGTCGGGGCCCGGAAACTTGATTGATCCGGTCGCCTCCAAACTTATGCAGTACTTTCCGGAGCCCAACGTGAATGTGGGGAACGCGAACTACAACCCAGTCACCAATCGCGTGGATTCGGGATCGGTCAAAAACAGCGACAACAAGTGGGACCTCAAGATCGATCACCGGTTCAGCGAGAAGAATCTTCTCAGCGGCAAATATTCACAGGAATGGAGTTCTTCCACTCCGTTCAACTGTTTTGGCAACATTGCCGACCCGTGCAGCAGCGGTTTGGGCACAGCGACAGCTCACATGTTCGCCTTGAACGATGCTCACACTATCACGCCAGCCACGTTGCTTAACGTTTCCTATGGCGTCTCACGCGGCACCTACTTCTTTCCCAGTATTACCGGCAGCTTCCCGAAAGGAACGGACCCCGTGGCCCTGCTCGGAGAGCCTTCGTATATGAAGTCCTCGGGCTACAACTGGTTTCCAGCTGTCAGTGTTGGGGAATACAGCTCAGCCGGACCGTACAACAGCATCGGCACGGAACTCTACAGCTACGCCAAGCTGGGCGAAGAAACGCATCACTTGATCGGAAGCTTGAGTTGGGTGAAGGGCCCGCACGAGCTTAAGGTTGGCGCAGAAGGGCGGCTCCACCGGCTGAACTTTACCCAGCCCAACTACGCCCCGGGCGGCTACTTCAGTTTCGACCAGACGGGGACGGCGAACTACGATCCCACCTGCATACCCGGGCCCAACGTGAGCTGTGTGCCGTTAGGTGGGGATGGCATGGCAAGTTTCCTGATCGGCGCCCAGCCCAACGACTGCTGCGGCATATACGAGATTCCGAACTCGGTGGCCAGCCAGAATTTCGAGTTTGGCGGATTCGTGCAGGACAACTGGAAGAAGAACGACAAACTGACTCTCAATTTCGGCCTGCGCTACGAGGTTGTGCTGCCTCGCACCGAGCGGAACAATGAGCTGAACTGGGTCGATCCAAACGTGCAATCTCCGATCACCCTGGATGGCAAGAACCTGACCGGTGGCGAGATTTTCGCCAGCCCTCACGACCGGCATTCCTATGCGGCCGACTTCAAGAATATTCAGCCGCGATTTGGTTTCGCCTATCGGGCATTCCACAGCACCGTGGTTCGAGGCGGCTACGGCATTTACTTTTCGGCATGGCGAGGAGCGGTTGCCGGGACCTCCGGTGTGGGCCAGCAAGGATTCGATCAAGTGACGAATTTGGTGGCCTCGTTCCAGGGGGACGGAGCCACACCCGCCGCGCGGATGAGCAATCCCTATCCCTATGGTCCGATCAAACCACCGGGCAGCAGCCTGGGTCTATTGAACGACGTGGGCTACGGCGCCTACGGACCCATCCGTGGCATCAGCAACGCTGTGCCCTACGAGCAGAGCTGGAGTTTCGGTGTCCAGCACGAGATGAAATGGAATCTGGTTCTCGACGCGGCCTATGTGGGCAAGAAGGGAACGCACCTCTACTTCGCCAATGCAGGCGGCATCAACCATCTGGGACCGGAGATCGAGCACTATACCAACGCCCAGATTGCCGACCTGAGTACCTACGTAAACAACCCTTTCATCGATCCCACCCAGTCGAACGCGTCGCAGCTTATCACCGATCCCAACAATCCGCTGCTCGCCAACCAGACTATCCAGAAACTACAACTGCTGCTGCCCCACCCGCAGTTCTTTGGCGGATTCTCGGGCGACGAGCCGCCGATCGCCAACTCGATCTATCACGCACTGCAGGTCCGGGCGGAGAAGCGCTTCTCGTCCGGCTTGGAATTCCTCGCGACCTACACCTTCTCAAAATCCATCGACGATGCCTCGTTGACCAGCACCAACAACGTGTACCTGGGAAGTTTTGCCAGCCTGCAGAATCCGAACAATCCGGGTGGGGAGCGGAGTCTCTCTTCGTTCGACATTCCCCAAATCTTGCAGTTGAGCTACACCTACGAGCTTCCCATCGGCAGGGGCATGCTTATTGGAGGCAACCTGCACCCCGTGCTCAATGGGATTGTGGGCGGATGGCGCACCAATGGCATCTGGCGTTTCAACAGCGGCCGGCCCATCAACCCCATGCTCTACGGTACCCTCTCGCAGAGCCTTCCGACTTACGGGCAGCAGCGCCCGAACCTTATTGGTAAGCCGAAGCGGAATGGCGGGACGGATTCGGTCTGGATCAACCAGTACTTCGCCACTGTAGACGGGAGCGATTTCTTGGCTCAGCCGGCGCAGTACGCGCTGGGCACAGCGCCGCGAGCCCTGGGGACGGTGCGCAATCCGGGAGCGGGGAACGCCGACCTCTCCATATTCAAGGAGTTCGGCCTGGGCGCGATGCGTGAAGGGATGCGCATCGAGTATCGTTTCGAGAGCTTCAACACCCTCAATCATCCACAATTCTGTCCGCCGGACACGACCTTCGGCGACCCCAACTTCGGCAAGATCTTTTCCACCTGTAACAATCCGCGTGAGGTGCAAATGGCACTGAAGCTCTACTGGTAGCGGGCACAGCGAATGAACCGGAGCCCTCGAGAGCTTTCGCATTGGCTGAGAGTTTCGCTGCATCTGATCGACTCCAACCAAGACGCAGTCGATGAGCGAAACGACTTTGGGTGTTTTGCGACCACGGGAGTGAACACGCCTGAGACGATGTCTCCAATCCTGGGTGCCCTGAGAGTCAACTTCCCAGAAGCCGACTTTGCGGTACCAATCCGGCCAACTTCCTTGAAGTCCATTTCTGAATAGCTTTCGGATCGCCGACAAGGTGACTATTGGTCGTTACGGACCCCGCTGGACTTTCCATAGATCTGCTGCCCACCCACCCAACTTTGCAGCACCTCAACATCCTTCAGTTCGTCCGTCGGAACGCTGAGCACGTCGCGATCAACCACGACGAAATCGGCAAGTTTCCCGGGAGCAAGTGATCCTTTGAGGCGTTCTTCAAAACCTGCATAGGCGCCATTGCGCGTGTACAGCGTAAGGGCCTGCTCGATGGTGATGCGCTCCTCGGGCGCGAGTACTTGTCCGGTCTGCAATTCCTTGCGGGCGACTGCAGCCCAGATGCCCCACCAAGGATTGAGAGGCGTGACATCCACATCCGATCCCGCTGCCTCAAGCACTCCGTTGTCGAGATAGGACCGTGCCGGGTAGGCCCACCGCACCCGCTCGGCCCCGTACTTCTGAAACCAGCTTCCGATCCAATAGACGAAGGGGGGATTGCCATCTACGACTACGCCAAGTTCATGCACGCGTTTCTGGATAGCAGGCGTCGATATTCCGGCATGAACGATCCGAAAGCGGGCATCCTTCAGGTTAAGTTGCTTGATCACTGCGGCGTAAGAGTCAAGCACCTCATCAATTGCGCGATCACCGATGGCGTGCGTCTCCAGTTGCCAGCCGGCAGCGGCCGCAATCAGATGAGCTTTCTGCATGTCCTCCGGCTTCCAACGCAGGACGCCGAGATTGTTGGGTTCGCCGATGACTCCTGGAGGGTAGATCGCGATGGTGCGGGCGCCCATCCCGCCATCAGCAAACATCTTGGCCGCGCCAAACTTCAAGCGGTCATCGCCAAAGCCGGTGTGCACGCCCATGTGCGCCAGCTTTTCGGCGTCGGCAATGCTTCCGATTTGGGGCGACATCTGCACGCGGATCTTTAGCCAGCCTCGTGCGTATGCATCCTGATAACCGCGCATCTCATCAGAGCTGATGAAGATGTCATGAAGCGTGGTCAGACCCACTTCGGCCGCTTTCTCGGAGATGAGCTTGGCGGCGCGCATATCGATATCCGGAGGGTCTTTGGGAAGCAGCCCGGCCAGCAATTCCATCGCCGTGTCCTTCAGGACGCCCGTTGGCTCACCGGAATGATCGTGCTCAATAACACCTCCTTGGGGATCAAGCGTGTCCTTCGTGATACCTGCGGCCTTGAGCGCAGCACTATTGACGGAGCCAAGGTGTCCGCTCACGTGAACCAGATAAACCGGATTGTTGGGTGAGACAGGATCGAGGTCCTGACGAGTGATGTAGCGATGTTCCGCCAGTTTTGAATCATCCCAACCCGAACCAACGATCCAGCTGCCAGCGGCGGACGTTTTGGCACGCTCACCGACTGCATTCACAATCTCGGCAATCGAATGAACCTTAGGGTAGCCAGCGTCGATTTGCCCACGCAGAATGCCTTTCGTCCACTCCATCACGTGGGTATGGACGTCGATGAGGCCCGGCAGAACCGTGCGCTTTCCTAAATCAACGACGTTGGTCCGCGAACTGGCACAGCTCGCCAGTTCGGCATCATTTCCCAAGGCAAGAATCTTGCCGGCGCGCACGGCCATAGCGGTCACGATCGGCGGCGAATCCATGGTGACGATGTGCCCGTTCCTGAGTAACAGGTCGGCGTCCATACAGGTGCCCGCGATTGCGGGCGCTGACATTGCACAAGCAAGAAGGATCGGAATCAGCACGAAAACACTTAGACGATTCATCGATTGCCTCATTGAAGGGGAATGAATTCGGGTATTACCACACGTTAGAAACAGTGCCAACACTAGAGTCTGCTTCATCGAGTCCTATCGAGCCAGTGTACGAGTTCAAAATGTCGCCGGGGTATTGACCCAGAGCAACAGAGTTTCCTTATCACTCAGGCTCTGCCAGCGATGGGCGTGAGTACTTTCAAAGTACAAGCTGTCCCCGGGTTCTAACACGTACCGCTCCACCTCATCCAGCCAGACTTCCAGCTTCCCTTGCAAGACGTGAATGAACTCTTCCCCTTCGTGATCGTAGGAACCGCCGCTACCGGCGCCCGGCGCGATGCGAAACAGGTGAGGTTCCATGATCTTGTTTCCGGAGGCCAGCAGTTCCATTTCGACTCCGGAGTTCGGCTTCAGGACCTTGCGATCGCGGGAGCGCACCAAGCGTCGGGAATTATCCTCATCCGCGAAAAACGATAAGACATTGGTCTTGTAACCTCTGGCTAGTTTCTGGAGGGTCGCAATGGAGGCGCTTGAATAAGCGCGCTCCAGCGAACTGAGAAAGCTAACGGAGACGCCGGTGTTGCGCGCCACCTCTGCCAAGGTCATCCCCAGTTCACGGCGCAACTGTACCAGACGGCGGGCTATCGCCTCCCGCTTGCGCTTCTGGCCTAACGATTTTTCCCGGACCGCTCGTTTTTCGTGCAACATCGCTGCGATTCCGGCTGGATTCACGCCCTGCACCGTTCGCAGATACCGGATCTTGCGCAGCTTCCGCAGGGCCTCGCGCGAATACAATCGATACCGTCCCTGGCTGCGAACTGCATTCAGCAGGCCCATCCGCTCCCAGTTTCGGAGCGAGGACGCACTGACCCCGAGCATGCGCGCCGCCTCCCCGATGCGGAAATACACAGTTGGCTTTTTCAACTCAACTTGCCTCATCGCTGACGTATTCTGAGCAAGCGCCGCGCCGTCGTCAAGAGAAAGTTGCAGGAAACCTTACAACCTTACTAGAAAAACAAACGCATCGGGAGGGCAGTAATCGGCAATGTTCGACTCTTGGCAGCTTCGTCGTCAATTTCCCTTGACAAAGGTTGCAGGAACCTTGCTAAAGTATGCGCAATTTCGTTTTTAAAGAAGTTGCAGTCATCTTTTAGTCGAGCACTCGATCGGAACTCACTACGGAGGGGGATCATGAGTCGCTTAGGAAAGATGCCGAGATGGCCTGCAGTCGTGGCTCTGTTTCTTGCATTCTCTGCAACAGTACTGGCCCAACTCACGGAAGGCACCATAGCCGGAGCCATAACCGACGCCAGTGGCGCTGCCGTGGCTGGGGCAAGCGTTAGAATCACCGATCTCCAGACCGGCTTCACCAACGACACCAGTACCGACAATATCGGCTACTATCGCCAACTGCATCTCCCGCCCGGCGCCTACCGGATTCGGGTGCAAGCGCAAGGCTTCAAGACCACGGTTCTCGAAAACATCACGGTCAACGTGGACACGACCACCCGAGCCGACGCCAAGCTGCAGGTAGGCGCTGCCCAGGAAACCGTTGACGTCACGGAAGTGGTGAGCCTGGTGCAGACCGAAGAGGCGCGGCTCTCGAATACGGTTACGAACCAGGAGATCGCGAACCTTCCCCTGAACGGAAGGCAGGTCTATCAGTTGGTGTCCTTGGAACCCGGCGTTAGTCAGACCAATGCGCCCGTCATATCGAACGTGCCTTCACCCACCTCGTCCGTGACGTTCGATTTCGGCTATACCGCCAACGGCGCCACACCGCGCGGCAACAACTTCGTTCTCGATGGCAATTCGAACAACAATGAATGGCTGGGCGGAACGCCCCTCATCTATCCGTCTCTGGACGCAATTCAAGAATTGCAGGTCCAGACACTCAACTTCTCGGCCGAATACGGCCGCAACAACGGCACGGTCGTGAATATTGTGACCAAATCCGGCACCAACAATCTTCATGGCTCAGTGTTTTACACCGGAAGGAATACGGCTTTTGATACTCGCGACTTCTTTAATCAGGGCGGGAAGACCCCGCTCCAGCAGAATCAGTTCGGGTTCTCGGTGGGCGGTCCCATTGTCAGAGACAAGACCTTCTTCTTTGTCGACTACGAAGGCTCGCGCCTCAAAGATGGCGCGCCAGCTTTGTTCACCAGCGAAACTCCCTCGTTTCGGCAGTTGGTGACCACAAACAATCCTGGCAGCTTGGCAGCCATGTTCTACCATGATTTTCCTGGCCCAGCCTGCACAGGTTCAGCCTTTGGCCTGGATAACCAGTATTGTCCTGCTGTTTCGTCGCAGCTTGAGCGCAACCAGGCTGACCAATACCTTGTCCGCCTCGACCAACACCTGGGGACGCATGACCAGCTATACGGACGTTGGGTGAATACGCTGGCGTCAGGAGATGTGGCACGTCAGGAATTGGAGGGCGGAGGTACGCGCGGTTTTAAGGCGCCTTTCGACGGTTTCTTTGCCGACCTGAGCCTAGGGGAAACTCACGAATTCTCCACCCGCACGCTGAATGATCTTCGGGTGGCCTACTCCAGGAACAACAGCCGAATCGACTTCGCGCTTCCTCCCAATACATTGACCGGCGCCGCACTGCAAGCCGCGGGCGCGCCTCCCGATTCATTTGGACAACTGGTTTTTGACGACGGGGTAGTCCCTATAGGCGGAGAAGTGTTTGTTCCGCGCAAGTTCATCTTCAACACCTATGCGCTCAGCGATACGCTCACTCACATCATCGGCCGGCATGCTTTGAAATTTGGTTTCCAGGTGCGCCGCATCCAGGAGAACAGCGACTATCAGCTCACATCGAAGCCCTTCTTCGAATTCTCCTGCATCGATAGCGACACCTGCTTTAATAGTTTCGGCGGCGCAACTCCCACCACGCTGGCGAACCCAAAGGGAGACTTGCCCTACCTGGAGTCAGCCCTCGTCAACCGCATGAATTGCACCGGTTCGCCGTCCCCACCTTGTGGTCAATTCACGGACACGCCACGACATTTCCGCTGGACCCAGTACGCCGGGTTTGCCCAGGACGACTGGAAGGTCACCCCGCGGCTTACCATGAACCTCGGGCTGCGCTATGAACTCTTCAAATCTCCCACCGAAACAAATGGGATTCTTTCCAACATCATCCTTGGTCCGGGAAGCAATCTGTTTCAGCAAATCGCCAACGCCTCCGTCGGCCGCGTAAGCAAACTTTGGAATACCGACAAGAAAAACTTTGCCCCTCGAATCGGATTGTCATGGGACCCCAGGGGCAAGGGCGAGACGGTCGTTCGCAGCGGCTTTAGCATCGCTTACAACGAACCTTATTCCAATCTTTACACCAACGCCTCCCGACTGGACCCTCCGGACGCGATCACAACTTTTGTGGATCCCAACGCTTTCATCGGAACGCCGGGATCAGTGGTCTACGGACCTGGTGCATTTCCCTTCGTGCCGAGTCCGAACTTTGCCGGTCCCACGCTGACCAACGGAGGGATCGGACCCGCCGTGAACGGTGTCGCCATTACGCCGAGCGGAGTAGACCCCAATCTGCGTACCGCCTATTCCATGCAGTGGTTCCTCGGAGTTCAACACCAGTTCCTGCATGACTTCGGCTTCAGCATGAACTATGTTGGCACACGGGGAGTGGGTGGATACACGCGAGAGGACGATAACCGGTTCGACGGAGACATCTGTCAAACTCTGGCCAATGGCTTCGGTCCTACTTGTACCCTTTTTAACCATCGCCTGAACCTGGGCTGGGGACAACTCACCTACGTCGCCAATGAAAGTCAATCGATCTACCACGGCCTGAATGCTCAACTTCGCAAGACCTACAGCGACGGGTTGATGTTCTCCGCGAACTATACCTTTGGGAAGGTGCTCGACAATGTCACCGAGGGCGGATTGGGAGATTACTTCAACACAAATGGATATGGCGGGCTGTACAGCGGCGTGCAGGACGTCCAGAACCAGGGAGGCGATCGCGGCCCCTCAGAGTTCGACGTGCGACAGCGCTTCGCGTTCTCAGCGCTCTGGGCTTTGCCTTCACCAAAATCCAATGCCGTCCTCAAGAATGTTGCGGGCGGCTGGAAGTTGAATTCGATCATCAGCCTGCAATCCGGACGTCCTTTTGATGTGTACTGCGGGCTGGCATGGTTCAGCGGTTGCGACTTCAATATGGATGGCCTGGCTTACGACCGCCCCAATCGCCCCGCAGGCATCAACACCAGGGGATTCAGCAACCGGCAGTTCGAGAATGGGCTTTTTGGAGATCCAGCGCTCACTTTTTCTGCAACAGGCGATAGCAGGACCTCTCAGGCGAGTCAGGTCTTTTGTCCCAACGGTCTCAATTCCATTCTCGATACGCTTTTCCTCAACCCCGCGCTCACTCCGTGCCTGCCGGTCGGCACCAACGGGAATCTGAGCAGGAACGCATTTCGCGGACCCGCGTACAAGGCGATAGACCTCTCCCTGTTCAAGGATGTAAAGGCTGGCGACCGTTTCACTGTGGAGTTCCAGGCCGAGGCCTTCAACCTGTTTAACCGGGTCAATCTATACAATCCGATTGGGGACATGGGAAGCCCCGAATTTGGCAAGTCCACGTCGGCGTTCCCAGCGCGGCAGATTCAGTTGGGAATGAAACTCATGTTCTAAGCGACAATCGTGGGAGCGAACTTGCGTCGTTCCCACAAGTTCGTGTGCAAATGCGCGGGGAGGGATGCCACCTTACGTGAGCGTTACGTGAGATCCAAAGGCCCCAGAATGACTTCCATCCCGTCAAATGTTGACCAGATCGACTTGACTGCAGGAAGTGTATTGTTGAGATGGTGCTCAGCAATCCTTCTTGTGATTTTGTCAGCCTGCGGGGCGATCGCGCAGAGTTCGCAAAGTGCTTCGCCTTTCGGGCCGCCTCTTTCGGGATCAGGCGACATCCATAGGATCGTACTGAAACGGAGTCTGCTGATCAGCACCACCTCGCCGCCTACCCCGGTTGACGACAGTGCTGGCTTCGCCATTCCGGAAGGAGCTGCCGAACCCGCAGAAGTGTTTGAGGGCACGCTGACTCTCAAAGACACGGGGCTGACTGGAAGTTTTTCCTTGCTCGCGGATATCTTCAGCCTGGTTTCGAATGGCGATTCTCCGTGGAAGCACCTTCCGGCCGCCCCGATCCAGTTCGTCCAGCGGGGGAGTCATCTAATCCCGGTGCAGCAGGGCCTCGTGATTACGGGAAGTCCGGTTTGGAACTACATCATCGGGCCTGGACGCGTGTGGCAGGAACGCGAAGACGACGGATACGCGCGTGCAGCATTTCCTTTCGCCCTTATTCAGCGCAACCAGAATTGTGTTCACAACGGCGAGATGACGTTCTTGTTCAGCAACACCAGAAAACCCAACATTTCGACTGTCTACTATCAGATCACACAAGAAACGTGTTACCCCATGAAGTTCAACATGTGGGGTACTATCTCAGCAACCTACACCCCGGGCCCCATCGCGAACGCGCAAACCATCGCAGCAAATCAGGCACAGGAGTTTTCCCACCGGATGCCCCGGAAGCCACTAAGCGAATTGGGGAGAGATTTCAAAACGTCAGGTATCGATGTGACAGCGTTCCTAGCTGCTTACAAGCGAAAAGAAGATGTGACGACGTATGGCGTGGTGGTTGGCGGCACGAACTATACGACCGAGTGCCCGACGCGCTTCGGTGAATATGCGTTTTGCGACGAAATGCGTTTGCCGTCGTACTCGATAGCGAAATCCGTGTTCACGGGGGTGGCGTTGATGCGGCTAGGGGAGCTCTATAGCCGTGACATGTACGCGGAGTTAATCAAGAACTACATCCCGCAATCCAAGGAAGGCGGAAACTGGGACGCAACTACATTCAACAACGCTTCCGACATGGCCACGGGCAACTATAACCTGCTGGGCTACGAAGCGGATGAAGATAGCCCGGCAATGGACGCGTTTCTCGTCGACGAGGGCTACGAAGCGAAATTGCAGGATGCTTTCGCGATTCACAAGCAGTTTGCTACCCCAGGCACGAGGTGGGTGTATCAAAGCTCAGCTACATTTGTTCTGATGCAGGCGATGAATGCGTATCTGCAGAAAAAACGGGGAAGCAGCGCAGACCTGTTCAACATGGTGCGCGACGACGTCTACGTCCCCTTACATGTGAGCCAGGGCGGCTTAACGACAATCCGCACTGAGAACAGTCCTACCGGTGCGCCGAGCGGGTATTACGGATTGTTCTTCATCAAAGACGATGTCGCAAAAATCGGAAATTTCCTGAATAACGCGAATGGTGTGGTCAATGGCATTCAAGTGCTCGAACCGTTGCGGCTGAAAGAAGCGCTATTTCGCGCCCCAGCCCCGGCAGAACTGGGAGTCTCCATTGAGGATAGCAACCCGACATCATTGTTAGGCAAGCCTGGCTACGGCGGCCCTGCTGTCCCGGGCAGCCGACGGTACGCACATGGGTTCTGGGGTCGTTACGTCAGCACGCAGGAATTTCCTCAGTTTTCTAGCAATTTCTGGATTGCCTTTATGAGCGGTTATGGCGGCAACATTGTGGCGCTGCTGCCGAATGGCGTTACATTCTACAGTTTCAGCGATGGCAACGAATTCCCATGGACCGGCGCCGTTTCCGAGTTGGCCAAGCTCGCGCCAGTGTTTAAATGAGTGCAGTTGCAGCCGGACGCAGGTCAGGGCTCTGTCAGAAGTGAATCCGGCCGGATCACAGGCAATCCCGAAGTAATGGAAGTGATGCCCCCGGATTGGTCCGGACAAACGCGCTTCGGGGAAGTTGGCTGGCTTGGTGCCGTGAAGTCGACCCCGACAAGATCTCCGAATACCGGGACATTTTGACGAGAGACTAGCGAGCGAAGGGAGGTAACCCCAAGCGCTCTTATTCGCGGGCTACTGTTCTCAACAGCCGATAGATACGCTTCCCAATCTCCTTTAAAGTGATCTGTGAGCAACGTTCCTGGCGCGTGCAAATGCGGGTCCCAACGATTCCAAACCGAACCGCGCACATTCCAAATCATGGTGACCATTCTAAGGTCAGAGGCTCTCAAAAGCGCAAAAAAGCTCCACCCCGAAGGGTGAGCGCAGGTGAAACGAGCATGTAGGTGCGCAAGTCCCAGCACCACGAAGCTTTACGACCGGCGGCCATAATCCACTGAGGCCGCGAAATGATAACGTCCTATATCATTCATGATCCGGATGGGCCTGAGCACCGGCTTGCGAATGCTTGAACCTGAAATTCGGCACACAACTAGCGCACAGCCAACTCGAATGATCAGGTTTCACGTGCGGACGAGAGAGCGTCCGACTGATGGAATGTCAGTCGGAATCTTCCTAGAAGCCGACTTCTGGCCCGGAATAGTTGAGGGATTGTATGCGTCTCTCGGTTTCGGAACTAGGTGTTTATGGATGGATGATCGCGCAGGGCGAACGCTCCCCGAGCGGCCACCAATGGATCTCAGTAACTTTTCTCACAATCCTATTCTTCAATCCTCAATGAATCATCTTTCTCCATAAAAGCGCGCCGAAGTTCCCCTTCCTGCGATACGCGGCTCGGTACGTGCGCGGACCTCCGAAAGCTAGCTGGCGTTTGCTGGAGGTTACTGACCGCGAGGTTGTCTTCGTAGCGAAGGACAGCAAGCGAGGCTGCCGGTCACAACACGACTGCTGCAGGTTTTGATTCATTTAGATCGATTTTCTCTTTCCGTATAGGTCAGGCGCATCAGCATTGCGACCCTGCTCGACATGAACACCAGAAGGGGACACTTCTAATCAGTAGTGTGGACAAAACTCGCAATAATCTCTTGACACGAGGACAGATTGAAGAGACAATGCGCCCCGTACGACCTACCAGCTAGACGCTTCTGCAGGGAATAGAGAGCAAAACAGCACGCTAAGCTCTGTGGAAGCCGGGCCCTTGGCCGACCGGTGCTACCCCCAGCATACCGGTGTCTCGATCACGGCCACTTCACGACCCAGAGCCGTTGATGCAGATCGTACTGAAAGTCCAATGCGCGCTCCTCGCTTGCTTCACCGCTTTGGCTTCCCTTCAGGCACTCGCCCAGACCGTGACCGTCACTCCTACCAGTTTGTCATTTGGCAATCAAGTCGAAGGTACGACCAGTTCTGTCCGGAAGGTAACCCTGAAAAATGGTCAGAGCTCGGCGATTACTATTACCAGCATCACCTCGAACTTATCTGACTATGCGGCCACTAATAACTGTCCCGTCAGCCCAACAACTCTGGCCGCCGCGGCCACTTGCACGATCTCGATCACTTTCAAGCCCAGCGCCCTGGGGGCTCGCTCGGGCACTCTCACAGTTGCGGATAGCGGAGGTTCCAGTCCGCAACTAGTTACGCTCAGCGGTACTGGAACTGCTCCTTCTCTCGTCTCGATTTCGGTGACACCGGCGGCACCGTCGGTAGCGGCAGGCCACACGGAGCAATTTACTGCCACGGGAACCTACAGCAACGGGACCAAGCAGAACCTGACCAGCACAGCCTCCTGGACTTCCTCGGCGACAACGATCGCGACTGTGAGCAGCGGCGGACTGGCCACGAGCCTGGCTCAGGGCACGGCCACGATCACAGCGACATCGGGGACGATCACGGGTACTGCCACACTGACGGTCACGGCGGTGGTATTGGCTTCCATTGCAGTGACTCCGGGCACGGCATCGGTGGCAGCGGGGTACACGCAGCAATTCACCGCGACGGGGACGTACAGCAACGGGACGACGCAGAACTTGACCGGTTCGGCAACCTGGACTTCGTCGTCGACGACGATCGCGACTGTGAGCAGCGGCGGATTGGCCACGGGCGTGGGTCAGGGATCAGCCACGATCACAGCTACCTCGGGGACGATCCATGGTTCCGCCAGGCTGACCGTAACTGCGCGGGTATTGACAGCAATTACGCTCGCGCCGGCGTCGCCGTCGGTACCGGCTGGAGAGAAGCAGCAATTTACTGCAACGGGGACGTACAGCAACGGGACGACGCAGAACTTGACCGGTTCGGCAACCTGGACTTCGTCGGCGGCGACGATCGCGACTGTGAGCAGGGGCGGACTGGCCACGAGCCTGGCTCAGGGAACCACCACGATCGCAGCCACATCGGGAACGATCCAGGGTTCCACCGCGTTGACGGTCACGGCGCCGGTATTGACATCGATTTCGGTGACGCCGGCGGCACCGTCGGTAGCGGCAGGGCACACGGAGCAATTTACCGCCACCGGAACCTACAGCAACGGGACCAAGCAGAACCTGACCAGCACAGCGACCTGGACTTCGTCGGCGGCGACGATCGCGACCGTGAGCAGCGGCGGACTGGCCACGAGCCTGGCTCAGGGAACCACCACGATCACAGCCACCTCAGGAACGATCCAGGGCTCCGCCACGCTGGCGGTCACGGCGCCGGTATTGGTTTCCATTGCAGTGACTCCGGGCACCGCATCGGTGGCAGCCGGGTATACGCAGCAATTCGCGGCGATGGGGACGTACAGCAACGGGACGACGCAGAACTTGACCAGCACGGCGACCTGGACTTCGTCGGCGGCGACGATCGCGACTGTGGGCAGCGGCGGACTGGCCACGAGTGTGGCTCAGGGAACCACCGCGATCATAGCTACGTCCGGAACGATCCAGGGTTCCACCACGCTGACGGTCACGGCGTCGGTATTGACATCGATTGCCGTGACTCCCGGCGCGACATCGGTCGCAGCGGGGTACACGCAGCAATTCACCGCGATGGGAACGTACAGCAACGGGACGACGCAGAACTTGACTAGCACGGCGACCTGGGCTTCGTCGGCGGCGACGATCGCGACTGTGAGCAGCGGCGGATTGGCCACGAGCCTGGCTCAGGGAACCACCACGATTGCAGCCACTTCAGGAACGATCCAGGGTTCTGCCACGTTGACCGTCACGGCGCCGGTATTGGCTTCGTTTGCAGTGACTCCGGGCTCGGCATCGGTGGCAGCCGGGTACACGCAGCAATTCACCGCGACGGGGACGTACAGCGACGGGACGACGCAGAACTTGACCGGCACGGCGACCTGGACTTCGTCGGCGGCGACGATCGCGACTGTGAGCAGCGGCGGACTGGTCACGAGCCTGGCTCAAGGAGCCACCACGATCACAGCCACCTCGGGTGGGACGATCAGTGGCTCTGCGAGTGTGGCGGTAACGGCGCCGGTTCTGGTGTCGTTAGCGGTGAGCCCGGGGAGCGCGTCGATTGCCAAGGGGACCAGCCAGCAGTATGCGGCGATGGGGACGTACAGCGACGGCAGCACGCAGGATCTGAGCAGCACGGTGAGTTGGAGTTCGTCGTCGACGGTGGCCAGCATCGCCAGTGGGGGATTGGCCAGCGGGCAGGGGGTGGGGACTGCGACCATCACCGCGACGGCCGGTTCGATGAGCGGGACGGCGACGCTGAACGTAGGGCAGGCGGTGCTGGTAGCGATGGCGGTGACGCCGGGCAATGCATCGTTGGCCATGGGCACGACGCTGCCTCTGGTGGCGACCGGGACGTACAGCGACGGCAGCACTCTGGTGGTGACGAACACGGCGACCTGGAGCGTGGCGGATTCGACCATCGCGACAGTTAACAGTCAGGGAGTGGCCGGCAGTGTGGCTTTGGGCAGCACGACGGTGACGGCGAGCTTAGGCCCGATCAGCGGCTCGAGCACGGTGACGGTCAATCCCGCGGTACTGGTTTCGATTGCGGTGACGCCGGCCGTACCGGTGATTCCGCTGGGGACGACGCTGGCCTTCACGGCGACGGGGACGTATACGGACGGGAGCACGCAAAATATCAGCAGCACGGTGGAGTGGAGTTCGGACACGCCCGGGGTGAGCCCGATCAGCACGGGAGGGGCGACGCCGGGAGTGGCCAGCGGGGCGGGTGAGGGCAGCGCGAACATCACGGCCAGTGTGAACGGGGTGAGCGGAACCACGACGCTGACGGTGACGGCGGCGGCGCTGGTGTCGTTGGCGGTGACGCCGGCGACTCCCTCGATCGCGTTGGGCACGACGCAGCAGTTCACGGCAACGGGCACGTTCACCGACGGGAGCACGCAGGACCTGAGCAGCACGGCGACGTGGACTTCGGACACCCCTGCGACGGCCACGATCAACAGCGCGGGACTGGGGCAAAGCGCGGGGACGGGGACGGCGACGGTGAGTGCGACCTCGACGGTGAGCGGGACGACAGTGCTGACGGTGACGGCGGCGGTGCTGGTGTCGATCGCGATCAATCCGCCGACGGCGACGATCGCGCTGGGCACGACGCAACAGTTCACGGCCACGGGAACCTTCACGGACGGGACGACGCAGGATCTGACGCAGAGCGGGCACTGGAGTTCGACGGTGGCGACGGTGGCGACGATCAGCGACACGGCGGGCACGATGGGACAGGTGAGTACGACCGGCACGGGGACGACGGCGATCGGGATCAGTTCGGGGACGGTGAGCGGGACGGGGACGCTGGTGGTGAATCCGGCGGCGCTGGTGTCGATCGCGCTGAATCCGCCGACGGTGACGATCGCGCTGGGCACGACGCAACAGTTCACGGCTACGGGGACCTACACGGACGGGACGACGCAGGATGTGACCTCGGTGGTGACGTGGAGTTCGTCTTCGGCGACGGTAGCGATCATTGGCAACGCGGTGGGCAGCTACGGGCTGGCCACCAGCGCGGGACAAGGCACGGCGAACGTCACGGCCAGTGTCAATGCCATCTCAGGCAGCAGCACGCTGAGCGTGACCGGTCCGACATTGATTTCCATAGCGATCACCCCCAACGGTGCGTCGATTCCGCTGGGGACGGGGCAGCAGTTCACCGCTCTGGGGACGTACAGCGACGGCAGCACGCAGGACCTGACGCAATCGGCGAGTTGGGCATCGTCGGCTTCAGGGGTAGCCACGATCGGCGGAGGCGGATATGCGACCACCGTCGTTCCGGGATTCACCACCATCACAGCCACATCCGGTTCCGTTACTGGCTCGGTTGCTTTGTCGGTGTATTCAGCGGTGCCAACCTCGCTGATTGTCACCCCCACGAGCTCATCGATTCTTGTGGGAGCTCAGCAGCAATTCAGTGCCACGTTGACTTACACCGATGGAAGTTCCGTGAACGTCAACAGTATGGTCACATGGATCTCTTCGAACCCCGGCGTGGCCACCGTTAACAGCAGCGGTCTTGCCGTCGGCGTCACGGCCGGTTCGAGCGGGATCGAGGCAACCTGGGGGGCAAGCGTATTTACGGCCACAGGAAGTCTGACAGTGTCAGTACCGATGCCAAACATTTGGTATGTAAACCCAGCGGGCAGCGACTCAAATAACTGCCTCAGTAGTAGCGCTCCATGTCGCACGATCGCTCATGCTGAATCGCTATCAGCGGCGGGAGACACGATCAACATTGCTGCTGGTACATACCGCTTGAGTACGGCCTTGAACAGCACAGCCGGGCAGATAGCACCAAAGCGCAATCAGACATTTGTCGGACCGGTTTGTACTCCAACGTCAGGTCCCTGCCGCGCAGTCATCAGCGGCAGTGTGCAATTCACGCCGGGACAGATTCAGGGTCCGGACAGCTTTGGTAACTATTTCGTGACGGGCCAGACGCAACGCGGAACGGTAACTACATCCGGCTGTGACAACGCATGGAGGGGCTGCAACTTCCCTGAAGATTTGTACGTCAACGGTACCGTGTATCAGCATCTCAATCTTACTTCGGAAGCTGCGCTCGTGCCCGGAACCTGGTGGTTTAATTACAGCGCTCAAACGATCTATTTGCCCTCCACGCTGACCCCGACTTTTGTTGGGTCGAACACGGTCGAGACCAGTGTGCTGGATACGATGTTCCTAAGTAACGGGGCAAGTGGAATCACGATCGAATATCTTACTATTGAAGAGTTTGCGAGTTTGGTGCAGGGAGGCGCAGTAGGACCGTACTATGGCGCGGGCACGACGAGTGCATCGGCTGGACTCAACTGGGTCACTGAAAATTCCTATATCACATTGAATCACGGGCTTGGAGTTCAGGCCGCGTTTGGTATGCAAATCCTGAATAACGTGATGACAGTTAACGGGACATTGGGGATCGGCGGCGGCTCTAACAACAACGGCACCGTTTCGTCCGGCGTGCTTGTGCAAGGCAATACGGTCACTGCTAACAATTACGCTCACGTGTCACCAGGCTTCGGAGCAGGAGGAATTAAATTCGGCACCGTTGCCAACGCTGTAATCCGCGGGAACACGGTTAAGAATAATCTTGGCAACGGAATCCACATGGATGAGGACAGCGAAAATCCGCTGATCGACGGGAACACGGTTTCCGGGAACGTGGATTCAGCGGCAACTGGCGGCTCGGGTAGTGGAATCATCTGTGAAATCAGCGGACCCGGCTGCACTATCCGAAACAATGTTGTCAATTTCGTTGGCATAAATGGCGCTTTCGGAATTGTCAGTTCCACAGCCAACGGGGTGCAGGCTTACTGCAACACGATCACCGAACCCGCTGGCGTAACGAACACAGCATGGGCGGTCGTCGCCGGCGCTCGCGGTGACTTCACAAATCAACCGAACGAGGGCGCACAGATCGTCGCCATCCAGAACTACTTTCATCACAACACGATCATCTGGGATACGGGAACAGGTTCGGTAGGCTACAAGCAGTTCGACACTGCCGGACAGCCCAATTTCTTCGCCAACAATACGCCGCCTGACTACAACACCTACCACGGCCCCAGCATTTCCGTTTCCCAGTTCTTCTACGACAATAACAATAGCGGCAGCAACACTACGAAGACGTTCGCGAACTATCAGGCTGAGGGCGCGGATTTGCACGGGACCTTCGATACGCTCTATACGAACGGGTTCCCGACGGTCTCGATTACTTCACCGGCGGATCAATCTTTCGTGACGAGTCCGGTCACAGTCGCAGCAACCGCCTCGGATGTCAGCGGGATCAGTAACGTCGAACTCTATGTAGACTGGAGCCTGGCGGCGACTGCGACGAACAGTCCGTACACGTTCAACCTGAGCGGACTCACTCCGGGGGCGCACACCGTCGCGGCGGTCGCCTATAGCAACACAGGCATTCGGAGCTGTTATGCAGTGACGCTGAATCACTGACCTCCGGTGACCTGACCGATCTTTTGTACCAAGCAGAGTGCAGGTCTTTGCAACAGGCTTCGCGAAGCAGCAAAGCCTTACGCTTATTTGACCCCTGACGCGGGAGATGCTCGGCGAGTCGAGAAACCCGAACTCCCAGCCGCTAGACCCATCATAGTTCCCAATCGCTACGGGAAAGGCGTTCTAAAGGATCACATGGGGTACACAGGACTCGGCGTCGTCAATGATGGGGAGCGACCCGCCTATGACATTACGATTCGCAACATTTCGCTTAAAGATGGCACAAAACTAGTATTCCACGGAGGACAAACCGAACGATTGACTAAGAGCGATGGGGAGGCATTCTATCCCGCGTTCTTGGAGGCAAGGTTAGGCGGAACGTTTGGAAGCGCATTGTTTGATTTCATGCGAGAGCGAGGCATACCGAGTGTCACTGTTCCCATTACGTACAGGGATTCCAACAACAACTGGTTCCAAACCGACGTCACCTTCGAGCGGGATGTTCAGAAATCTGGCGGTCTCAGGCTGGGCTGGACGCAGAAGCGGATTCCAGAACCGACGCCGGAGTCCGCCTGACTATGAAGCACAAGAAGCAACACATCATTCCGAATTGCTACTTGAAATCGTGGTGCGACCGGTTCGACTGGCAAAGTCTTTCATAAATGAGATGATTCGAGGACTCCCGACAATTCAGGTCCTAGTTAATCAAGCCCCCATTCCCGCACTTGGCCCGACGAGGTCACCATCAGTACGGCTATACCGAGTTTCTCTAAGCCCAGTTTGGTTTCGCAAAATAGGGTTTCGTAACGCGGAAAATCTGGAAAAGCGAGAGCGACCTTTGCCTGCGGATACACTGTTTGTAGCCGAAGCACCTTCAGAAGTGCGTGAGAATACCACTGCTGTGCCTGATTTGTCGGATTCGTTGGCTTCCTCTCATCGGCACGACGTGGGTCCCGATAACCCGTCGAGGGATAGCCCTTCGCCTCAACCAGCAGGATTCTCCCTTCCCTCGACGCCCGAAGGTCAACTCCTCGCTCCTTTGAATGAGTATCTGCCTGACTCTCGATTTTCCATCCCTTGCCTGCCAAGCTATGGGCGAGAGCATTCACGACGTTTCCTTCCCAGAACCAGTCAGTCGTAACATCCACAGTCATTTCCTTGATTCCTGATCGGGTGACCGCCCGAACGCTCCGTCAATCCTTCGCATTATACGTTCCGACCATTGCACAGCAGACGCTATCAAGGATTCGGTGCGTGGACTTGGCCTTGAGTCGTTCAGGTCTTCGGTCGTCTTAAGATGACGCGTGACAAGAATTGCAGCCATGATTCCGAGCACCCGCTTTCGGCCCTCATCCATTCGCGAAGGATAGCATATTCGCCTTTTGTTCGCCATGCGATATATGCGAGTTGGAGGAGAGGCAGACGGGCTCGATCCTTCGAACGAGATCGGGATGGGCTCGCTGGGATGGTCATAAAGCCTGTGGGCAACCTTCGCGCGCGCTCTCTAGTTGCTCGACGAAGAACTTGCGATTGTCCATAAGCCTTCCCGAGGAACCCGAATGGCGGGTCACTGACATATACATCCTCCTTGGGTTGATTGCTGTGCCAGAACTCCTGAAACGTCCGACCCGACCTGAACTCCTTCGGGCGGCTGAAATCGCTAACTCTGGGAATGCTATTGTGTAGGACAATCGCCGCTGCTCAAGAGGACAGACATGGAGAATCCCGCCGAAAGCAAGCCCAAGACGGACGCCAAGAGAAAAGTGTGCCCTGAAGTGCAGGGTTTTATTGAACGGGTGGTAGTGCCCGCACTCGTGAAGCAGTACATTCGGGAACTGCAACAGGGAAAGCGACCGACCACAACAGGTTCGGTCGGGGAAGCGATTGCCCCAACTCCGCAGTGCAAGGTCGAAAGGTCGCAGTCATGACGAGCAGGCAAGGGTACAAGGGCTACGTCATCGTGGCACGATCTTGCGAACTACAGGATGGGGGATTCTCGTCGGAATTCTCCGTCGAGGAGCATGAAGCGGATGGATTCATGGAAACTGAATTTTACATGTCCGAAACTTTCCCCACGCAGGAGTCCGCGATTGACGCAGGAATTCGGGCTGGGCGGCAGAAGATCGACGCAGGTTTTGAGCGAGGACGTGCGGTCGTGAACGGCTGAGCGGGCACGGAAATACCGAGCTTGCGTAAAACTGTGCGTAAAGAAAACCTGAAATTTCGGCTGGGAAGTTGGGTTTAGAGTCACCGAGCCAGTTGTGAGATTGGCTCAACCCATTGAAACCAAATGGAGAATTTGGTTGCGGGGGGTGGATTTGAACCACCGACCTTTGGGTTATGAGTACCACACTCCACGGAATCTAACGGACTTACGCGGCGCAAAGAGTAACGCAATGTCCTTGTTTGGAACCCGTCGGAGTCGCATTTGCCCTTTAGTTGCCCTTGCGGTT
>Ga0116224_10000325_pt1 | contig 38942 bp, 26 predicted proteins | sample Sb_taG_9_FD_89699 | JGI IMG/M metagenome (GOLD analysis project Ga0116224, IMG submission 89699) | Peat soil microbial communities from Weissenstadt, Germany - Sb_50d_b_LC metaG | ecosystem: Environmental > Terrestrial > Soil > Wetlands > Peat | place: Germany: Weissenstadt | collected 2010-09-21 | reverse complement strand
GGCCTGCCGCGCGACGGGAAACGAAGCGCAACCCCTTGGGAAATTGAGAGTTAACAAATCGGGCCCGATCGGACATTTTGCCCGATGAGACGATGGGGCCCAGAAGCTGCCCAGACCTTGGGCAGGGCGTGCTGGAATTGGAGAATTCCAGGGGCGGCAAGGCGAAGCCGCAAGCGGCAGGCGCCTCCTTTTCTTTGGAGCGAGGGTATGTAGACTATTTCCGCGTGAGGAGGAGCCGCCGGGCCGGAAGGAAGAGATTGATGGAACTGACCTACGCACAGCTCTCGCTTCCCGGGCCGGTGCGCCCCAACAACGAGGACTACCTTACCGTCTGGCGCCCGGCCGACGCCGAGGACGAGCGGCAGCGCGGGTCGGTCGTCCTCCTCGCGGACGGCGTGGGCGGGCTGGGAAAGGGCGAGGTCGCCAGCAAGCTCGCCGTCGAGGCGGCCCTGCGAAAGTTCATGGAGGCCAAACCAGGCGTCGCGCCCAACCAGGTCCTCTGGCAAATGTTCGTGGCCGGCAACCTGGCCGTCTACGACGCCGGCATGGCCGACCGCGCGGAAGGGCGCATGGCCACCACGCTCATCGCGGCCGTCTTCCGCAACAACGAGGTGACCGTCGGTCACGTCGGCGACTGCCGGGCCTACCACATCCAACTCGGCCGCATCCGCCAGCTGACCAGCGACCACACCTACGTCGGCACCCAGCTCAAGCTTGGGCTCATCTCGCAGCAGGACGCGAGGACCAGCCAGTTCCGCAACCTGCTGACCCGCAGCGTCGGCAAGGATCCGACCATCCAGGTCGATTACTACTCGGTCGAGGTCCACCCGAGCGACCTGATGGTTGTGTGTTCTGACGGGCTTTACTGGCACGTCAGCGAACAGGAGATCTTCAACGCCGTCACCTGGCTGCCCCCCGCGGAGGCGTGCCGGAAGCTCGTGGAACTGGCCGAGCAGCACGGCACCGACGACAACCTGTCGGTCGTCGTCGTCCGCATCGACCGCGTGGAGCAACTCCTGTACTACCGCGGGCTGCCCATCTACCAGGAAACCCCCGAGCTGACCATGAGCAACGAGGTCCAGATCGGTCAGATCCTCGACGAACGCTTCCACATCACCGACGTCGTCAGCCGCAGCGGCATGGCGTCGATCTTCAAGGCCCGCGACCTGCAGACGAACAGGGCGGTGGCCGTGAAGGTGCCGTTCATGCAGTTCGAGAGCGACCCCGGCTTCTTCACCCGCTTCCAGCGCGAGGAGGAGATCGGTCGGGCGCTCGACCACCCGTACATCCTGCACGTCGTCCCGGTAGAGGAGAAGAGCCGGCCGTACCTGGTGATGGAGTACCTCGAGGGCCAAACGCTGCGGCAGCTGATGCAAAGTGTGCGGCCGCTGCCGGTCGCCGACGCCCTGCGCATCGCCAGCCGCCTATGCGAGGCGCTGACGTACATGCATCAGCATGAAGTGATTCATCGCGACCTGAAGCCGGAAAACATCATGCTGTGCAAGGACGGCGGCCTGCGCATCATGGACTTCGGCATCGCCAAGGCGGCGGGCCTGCGACGGCTGACGTTCACCGGGTTCACGGCCGCGATGGGGACGCCGGACTACATGGCCCCGGAGCAGGTCAAGGGGAAGCGGGGCGACGAGCGCACCGACATCTACAGCCTCGGGGCGATGTTGTACGAGATGGTGACGGGACAGGCGCCGTTCGAGGGCGCCACGCCGTACCTGATCATGAACGCGCGGCTGGTGGGCGACCCGGTGGCGCCGCGCAAGATCAACCCGGAGATTTCGCCTCAGGTGGAAGAAATCATCCTGCGGGCGATGGCAATGCAGCCGTACGACCGCTACCGCTCGGCCGCGGAACTGAAGGCCGACCTCGACGCGCCGGAGAAGGTGCAGGTGACCGGGCGGGACCAGCGCTTGCGGCCGCCGGCGGTGTGGCAGGCGCGCTGGCGCACGCTGCGCGTGGTCGTGCTGGCGCTGCTGGTGCCCGTCGTCATCTTCGGGGTGATTCTGCTGTTCCTGTACGCGCCGTGGAAGAGGTAGCCGCCGGCCGATTGATCGTTTCGCGCGCGGCATCCTCCGACATGTCTCGTGGGATGCCGCGCGCGAGAAACGATCAATCGGCCGGCGGCTAAACAGGGGAGGAAAAGAGGATGAACGGACAGGCAGTGATCCCCGCGACCGGCACCGCCGCGGCGCTCAACCTGGCCTGGGTGCTGCTCGCCGGCTTCCTCGTCTTCTTCATGCAGGCGGGGTTCGCGCTCGTGGAGACGGGCATGGTCCGGGCCAAGAACGCCGCCCACACCATGGCGATGAACGTCGTCATCTACGGCCTGGGCACGGCCGGCTTCTGGGCCGTGGGCTTCGCCCTCATGTACGGCGGACACGCCCTCCCCCTCTCGCTCGGCGGCGGGTCGGTCCCGGGGCGCGACGTCGGCGGGCTGTTCGGCACCGGCGGCTTTTTCCTGGCGGGAGCGCCTCACGACGCCGCCGGCCTGTTCGCCCTTTTCCTCTTCCAATTGATGTTCATGGACACGGCGGCGACCATCCCCACGGGGGCGCTGGCCGAGCGCTGGAAATTCTCCTCGTTCGTCCTTTACGGCCTGTTCATGAGCACGGTCCTGTACCCGGTCTACGGCCACTGGGTTTGGGGGGGCGGCTGGCTGTCCCGGCTGGGGGCCAACTTCGGCCTGGGGCACGGGCACGTCGATTTCGCCGGGTCGTCGGTGGTCCACATGGTCGGCGGCTTTACCGCCCTGGTCGGGGCGTGGAAGCTCGGGCCGCGCCTCGGCAAGTACCGGCCCGACGGCCGGCCCAACCCGCTGCCGGCGCACAATGTGCCGATGTACATGCTCGGCACGCTGGTCCTGGCGTTCGGTTGGTTCGGCTTCAACGCCGGCAGCACGCTGGCGGCGTCGGACGCCAACGTCGCCCGTGTGGCGGTCAACACCGTGCTGGCGTCGGCCGCCGGCGGGCTGGCGTCGCTCTTTGCCATGTGGAAGTGGTACGGCAAGCCCGACCCGAGCTTCCTGTGCAACGGCATCCTCGCCGGGCTGGTCGGCGTCACCGCGCCGTGCGCCTACGTCGCCCCGTGGGCGGCGTTCATCATCGGTGGGGCGGCGGGGCTGCTGGCCGTCTGGGGCGCCTTCTTCCTGGAGCGCCGGCTGGGCGTCGATGACCCGGTCGGCGCCATCAGCGTCCACGGCCTCGGCGGACTGTGGGGCGCGCTGGCGCTGGGGCTGTTTGCCGACGGGAGCTACGCGCCGGAGACACACTTTAACGGCGTCGCCGGACCCGTGGCCGGCCTGTTCTACGGCAGCGGCTCGCAACTGGCGGCGCAGGTCATCGGCGTCGTCGTGAACCTGCTGTGGGTATTGCCGGTCGCCTACGGCTTCTTCTGGCTGATCGGGCGTCTGGTTGGCAACCGCGTCAGCGCCCAGACCGAGTTCGTGGGCCTCGACGTGCCGGAGTTGGGCGCCCTGGGTTACGTCAACCAGGATCCGAAGGTGCCGGAGAGCCGGGTCGTCATGAGCCTGCCGGCCGAGCCGCGCCCGGCGGTCGCGCCGCCCAACGAGCAAAAGCGCTTCGCCATCCTCGTCGAGGGCGTGGACGTCGAGCGCCTGGCGGAGGTGTGGTCCGAGCTGTGCCAGGCGGGCGATGCGCCGCCGCCGCCGGAGTTTCGGGCCGTGTACCCGTACATGACGACCCTCCAGGGGGCGCGTTTCCGCTTCCGAGGCGGTGATCCGCTGGTCATCCGCGCCAACCTCGAACGGCTCTTGCAGGACCGCTGCAAGGGGCAACCGATCCGCATCCGACTGGAAGGCTAAGAAACCGTAACAAAAATGTCTTCGCCGCTTGCGGCTTCGCAATCTGTCCTGCGAAGCCGCAAGCGGCAAGAGGGTTGTTGAGACAGTTTCTAAGCCGCAGGCGTGATGAGGCGAAAAAAGCCTCGCTCGACCTCGCCCCCAGGTGTGTAGCCGAAGGGGGAAACGAGAAGCGAGCGAGGCGGGTTGCGAGTCATGCGACGCCGTCGCGTGCTGATTCACTGACTCGGTTTTTTGTCCTTTTCGTAGCGGCCGCGCAGCGCCACGTTGATTTCCAGGACGTTGACGAGTTTCACGCCGGCCAGGCCGCCGAAGGGCGCCTCGGCCTTCTTGTTCAGCATCTCCTCGATTTCAGAGCGGATCTGGGCCTTGGCACGACCGGTCAGCTCGGCCCACTTCCCGGCCACGTGGTCGAGTTGGTACACGGCCGCGTCGAGCGTGACGTCCGGGTCGAGGCCCGACCCAGACGTCATCACCATGTCCGCGGGAACTGGCTTCACCTTGGCCCGCAGTTCCGCCGAAGCCGCCTCCCACCACCCCTCGAAGCAGGCCGAGCGGATGTCATCCCCCGTGGTCACGGGGCTGATCACCTGACGAGTCTTCCCCTCGGGTGTCTTCTCGTCCTCGGTGCCGGGCCAGGTGGCGCGGTGGGCCGTCGCGTAGGGCTCGAAGAAGCGCTCCGCCGCCTTGTCCGGCTTGCCCTTGACGACGTCTGGCTCTTCCTTCAGCCACAGGGCGACGGCCTCGGCGTGGTCCTTCACCCATGCCGTGGCGAAGCCCGAGTGAGCCTTGGCCCACTCCACGAGGAGCGGTGACTCCCCGGCCTTCGCCCGTTGGCCGTCGGTAACGACGAACCATTGCTCCACGTCCGGGCCGATGGGGTCGCCGTTGCGATACTTGAGGATCGGTCCGAGCGCCGCCACCACGCGCTCGCGCAGGGCGGGGTTCGAGGCGCCGAAGTTGCTCGCCCCGGAGGCGGCCGCGTTCCACGACACCGCCGACGGCCGCGGCTGGAAGTACTCGTCGCCGGAGAACTTCTGGGCGATCAGGCGGGAGCCGACGGCCTTCGCCGGGTCGGTGGTCGGCTCACCCGCGGCGTCGATCAGGCTGCCCTCCGCCTTGTCGCGGAAGGCGGCCTGGCCGATGCCGAGCAGCACCAGCGGGTACAGCACCGAGCAGAGCACCACGGTGAAGAGCAGCAGCCACAGGTTCGCACGCAAATGCGCTATCATATGAAAATCACTCCGTTTATCCGCGCGACTCGATTCATCGTTTCGCGAAACGATGAATCGTGTGGTCAAAACAGGTGCAGCATATTCGCGATAAACAGGTCGATCAGCTTGATGCCGATGAACGGCACGATCACGCCGCCGAGGCCCCAAATCAGCAGGTTGCGCCGCAGCAGGGCGTCGGCCCCGACCGGCCTGTAGGTGACGCCCTTGAGGGCGATCGGGATCAAGAGGGGGATGATGAGGGCGTTGAAGATCACCGCCGACATGATCGCCGACGTCGCCGAGTGCAGGTTCATGATGTCGAACTTCTTCAGCCACGGCAACGTCGCCGCGAACAGCGCCGGCACGATGGCGAAGTACTTGGCCAGGTCGTTGGCGATGCTGAACGTCGTCAGGGCGCCGCGCGTCATCAGCAGCTGCTTGCCGATCTCCACGACCTCGATCAGCTTGGTGGGGTCGCTGTCGAGGTCCACCATGTTGCCGGCCTCCTTGGCCGCCTGGGTGCCGGAGTTCATGGCCACGCCGACGTCGGCCTGGGCCAGGGCCGGGGCGTCGTTGGTGCCGTCGCCCATCATGGCCACCAGCTTGCCCCCGGCCTGCTCCTTGCGGATGTAGGCCAGCTTGGCCTCGGGGGTGGCCTGGGCGATGTAGTCGTCCACGCCGGCCTGCCCGGCGATGGCCTTGGCGGTCAGCGGGTTGTCGCCCGTCACCATGACCGTCCGCAGGCCCATTTTGCGCAGGCGCTCGAAGCGGTCGCGCATCCCCGGCTTGAGGATGTCTTCCAGTACCACCAGGCCGGCGATGCGGTTGCCCTCGCAGACCAGGAGCGGCGTCGCCCCCTGCGAGGCCACCGCGTTCACCTGCTCCTGCACGCCCGCCGGCAGCGTCCCGCCCTCCGCCTGGGCGTAGCGCATGACCGAGTCCGGCGCCCCCTTACGGACGCGCCGGCCGTCGGGGAGGTCGATGCCGCTCATGCGCGTCTGCGCCGTGAACTCCACGAAGCGGGCCCCGGCCGGGACCTCCGCGTCCAGCAAGCTCACCGCGGCGTGCCCGGCGCCGCGGTACAACTCGACGATGCTCTTGCCTTCCGGGGTCAGGTCGGCCACCGAGGACAGGGCGGCGAGGCGGCCCAGGGCCTCGGCGGTATAGTCGCCAAAGGGGATGAAGCGCGTCGCCTTGCGGTTGCCGATGGTGATGGTGCCGGTCTTGTCCAGCAGTAGCGTGTCCACGTCGCCGGCCACCTCGACCGCCTTGCCGCTCTTGGAGATGATGTTGGCGCGCAACGCCCGGTCCATGCCGGCGATGCCGATGGCCGCCAGCAGAGCGCCGATGGTCGTCGGGATCAGGCACACCAGCAGGGCCACCAGGGTCGGCACGTCGGTCCCGAGGCTCGACACCTTCCCGCCGGTCGCCTTCAACGCGCGGTCCTGGAACTCGTCCAGCTCCCCCTTGTCGAGCACCTTGCCAAGTTCGCTCTCGAAGTCGGCCCGGGTCGCGGGCTCCCGCCCTTTCAGCGCGGTGAGCTTGGTCAGCACGGCGTCGGGCACTCCGTCGTCCCGCAGCGAGGCCAGTGACTGGTCCGTGACCTGGAAGCGTGCCGCATCGCTGCTTTGCAGACGATCGGTCATGTACAGTTCGGCGTGGCGCGACATCGGCCACAGCGCCGCCGTCACGATCAGGAAGATCAGGGTGAAGGCCGCCAGCACCAGCGACAGGGCGATCTCGTTGGGCGTGCGCTGGCGGATGGCCCCCTCGACCAGGGCGATCATGCGGTCCAGGAACGATTTGCCGGCGCTGGCCGTGATGCGCACCACGATGCGGTCGGACAGGACGCGCGTGCCGCCGGTGACGCCGGAGTGGTCGCCGCCTGCCTCGCGCACCACGGGGGCCGACTCGCCGGTGATGGCCGACTCGTCCACCGAGGCCACCCCCTCGACGATCTCGCCGTCCCCGGGGATGAACTGCCCCGCCTCGATGGCGACGAGGTCGCCGGCGAGCAGGGCGGTGGAGACGGTTTCCTCGATGCTGCCGTCCTCGAGGACCTTGTAGGCCGGCGTTTCGCGGCGCGTCTTGCGCAGGGTATCGGCCTGGGCCTTGCCGCGCGCCTCGGCCAGGGCCGTCGCGAAGTTGGCGAACAGCACCGTCAGGAAGAGCCAGACGTCCAGGGCGATCAGATACCAGGTCTTCTTGTCGAAGCCGACCCGCGCGATCAGGTCCACGGTGAACACGAAGGTCAGCACGGTGCCGACCTCGACGACGAACATCACGGGGTTCTTCCACTGGATGTCCGGCCGCAGCATGACGAAGGCCTGCTTCAGCGCCGCCTTGAGCAGGTCGGGGGCGAAAAGCCCCTGGCGCCGGCTGAGGCGCCGCGCCATCTTGAGGTCGTCCGTCGGCGGGGCGGTGGGTATCGTGCTTGTGCTCATGGGTCAATTCTCTGGGATCGCCGCTTGCGGCTTCGCAAGGCATGCGAAGCCGCAAGCGGCCGGGATGTCACCCGCCGAATGGGATCGGCCCGAGGTGCTCGGCCACCGGGCCGAGCACCGCCGACGGCAGGAACAGCAGCGCCCCCACCAGCAGGATCGTGCCGAGCAGGACGAAGGCGAAGGTGAGCGTATCGGTCCGCATGGTGCCGGCGGTGAACGGCGTCGGCTTCTTCGACGCGAGGCTCCCCGCCAGGGCCATCGGGGCGATGATCGGCATGAAGCGGCTCAGCAGCATCACTAGCCCCGTGGCGATGTCCCACTGCGGGCTGTACGGGGCGGCGTCCTTGTTGTCGTTGAAGCCCCAGGTGTCGCCCAGGCCCTCGAAGCCGGAGCCGTTGTTGGCCGACGCCGACGAGAACTCGTAGAGGATTTCCGAGAAGCCGTGGGCGCCGGGGTTGTTGGTCGCCTTGGTTCCCCAGTCGGCGGCGGCGAACAGGCCGGTCCCGCCGAGCACCAGGATCGGGTGGACGAGCAGGCCGAGCATGGCCAGTTTCATCTCGCGCGCTTCGACCTTCTTGCCCAGGTACTCCGGCGTGCGCCCGACCATCAGGCCGGCCAGGAACACACCCGTAATCAGGTAGAGCAGCAGGTTGACCATGCCGACCCCCTTGCCGCCGAAGACGCAGTTGAGCCACATGCCGGTGAAGGGCGTCAGGCCGGCCAGCGGGTTGAGGCTGTCGTGCATGCAGTTGACCGAGCCGCAAGTCACCGCCGTCGTCACCGCGGAGAAGGTCGCCCCCGCTGACGTGCCGAAGCGCAGTTCCTTGCCTTCCAGATTGCCCAGCGCCTCCTGATCGACCGGCAGGTCGCCGAGGGCCGCCGTCTCGAGCGTCCGCTCGACCGGCTTGCCGTCCGCGCCGACCGCCTCCAGCGTGTCCTTCCGTTCGTCATGCCGGGTCAGCGCCGGGTTGGGTTGCAGGGTATCCCAGTAGATCGCCCAGCCGATCATGACGAGGAAGAGCGTCATCATCACGCCGTAGATGACGGTCGCATGGCGCAGGTTGTTGAGCATGCGCCCGAACATCACCACCAGCGACAGTGGGAAGATGAGGATGTTCAGACACGTCAGGTAGTTGGTCCAGGCGCTGGGGTTCTCGTAGGGGTGGGCCGAGTTGGCGCCGAAGAAGCCGCCGCCGTTGGTGCCCAGGTGCTTGATCGGGATGACGGCCGCGACCGGGCCGCGGGCGATGGCCTGCGTCTGCGGCTCCGTGGCGTCGGCCGGTTGCTCCAGCGTCGCCACCGTGCCGGCCTTGTCCAGCGTCATCGGGACGCCCGCCGCCAGGAGCAGCACGCCCATGAGGAGGCTGGACGGGATGAAGACGTAGGCGACGGCACGCCACATGTCCACGTAGAAGTTGCCCATGTGCTTGTCGCTGCGCAGGCCGCGGACGATGGCCGACAGGGCGCAGAAGCCCACCGACGCCGACACGAACATGTTCCAGACGACGAAGAAAATCTGACTGGCGTACGAGAGATGTACTTCGCCGGCGTAATGCTGGAGGTTGGTGTTGGTCAGGAACGAGGTAACGGTATTGAAGATCGTCGTCGGCGCCAGCATTTCCTTCTTGTCGTCGGGGTTGGGCCACAGGTACGGCTGGAGCGACAGCACGACGAAGCCGAAGACGAACATGACGGTGTTGAACAGCATCAGGGCGATGGCGTACTGCTTCCAGTTCTGCGGCCCAGTGTTGAGCCGCTCCTCAAACCAGCGCAGCACGCGCGGGGCGCGGTAGCGGCCGTCCATGATCCAGGCCAGGTAGAGGCCGACCGGGATCGACAGGGCCACGCTCGTGAGGATGATGAGGGCCGGGAGAAACCACATAGGACGTCTCTTCCTTCTGTTTAGCGGCGGCTCGCCGAGCCGCGCGTTGTCCAGCGCGCGGCTCGGCGAGCCGCCGCTAAACGGGAGAACCTCAGAACCACTCGGGGCGCAGCAGCGCCGCGAGCAGGTAGACGAACAGCAACAGCAGCACGACGGCGGCAAGCCAGATCACGGCGTTTCCTCCTAAACCTTGTCGCAGCCGGCGACGAAGGCGAACAGCAGGGCCATCGTGACGAGGCCGAGCAGGAACAGGGCCGGTAACCAGAGGGCGAGGTTGAACGGTTCCATGGCAATGTTACTCAAGAGAGTATCGAGATTCCACGAGGTAGTCGCGTACCATCGTGCTCATCTGGCACGGGCGCTGCCGCGGCCGTGGGCAACCCAGCCGGAAAGCAGGAGGGCGGCGGTCGTCACGAGCCGGGCCGCGCGGCTCAGGCGGTGGACGTAGCCGCGGGCGCGGGGGGCGTGGCCGTTGGACGAGGGCCCGGCGGTCGGCCGTGGCCTCGGCTCCGCGGACGAATCCAGCCGGCAGGCGGCTCGGTCCAGGGCACTGCACGCGCCCATCAGGAAACCAGCGGTCGCGCCGGCCGCGGCGGCCGCGAGGGCCCAGGGGACGGCCAGTGCGACCATGCCGTTGAGCGCCCCGAAGACGCCGCCACAGAGCGCCCCATACAGCCCGCCGCCGACGGCCCCCAGGGCCGCGCCGGCCAGGGGCCGCGTCACGGCATAGAAGGGCGCCCGGTCCAGCAGGACCTTTGCCCATTCTCTCATGTCTCTCTTCTCCGCTGCAGCTCTTCGGGGGTCGGCCGTGCGACGGCCGGGCCGCGAGTCATCGGCCCCTTGCGGCCGCGTTAGGGACTGCACGTCCCGTGCCGTCAGCCGGGCAGGGCCGCAAAGACAGGGGAGCCATAAGTTAGCGGTGAGGGCCCCGCGAGAGAGACTTTGGAGCGCCATGCATTGTGCGAGCCGCGTCGTGCAAAATGCACGCTGGCGGGAGGATTGCGTGTCCGGCCGCCGGAGTCATCCCATGAACATCCTCATCATCGATGACGACGGCAGCGTGCGGCGGACGCTGCGCATCACGTTAGAGTCGATGGGCCATCGCGTCACGGAGGCGGCCAATTCCGCACAGGCGCTGGAGCTACTCGGCCACCGCCCGTTCGACCTCGCCTTCCTCGACCTGCGGCTGGCGCGCGAGCAGGGGTTGGACGTGTTGCCCGAGCTGCTGCGCCTGGCACCCGGGTTGCATGTCGTGATCGTGACTGCTTATGCCACCATTGAGACCGCCGTGGAGGCGATGCGGCGCGGCGCCTTCGACTACCTGCCCAAGCCGTTCACCCCCGACGGGCTGCGCGTGGCGCTGGACCGCTCGGAGAAGGTGCGGCGCCTGACGGCCCGGGTAGACGAGTTGGAAGACCAGGTGCGCTCGGTGGTGCCCGAGGTCGATCTGGAAACGCAGGAGCCGGCCCAGCAACAGGCGCTGGAGCTGGCCTTCAAGGCGGCGGCCAGCGAGGCGACGATCCTGATCTGCGGCGAGAGCGGCACCGGCAAGGGAGTCCTGGCGCGGGCCGTCCACGCCCGCAGCCCGCGCGCCGCCGGGCCGTTCGTCACCGTCCACAGCCCGAGCCTTTCTCGGGAGTTACTGGAGAGCGAGCTGTTCGGCCACGTCCGCGGCGCCTTCACCGGGGCGGTGCGCGACACGTTTGGCAAGGTGGCGGCCGCGGACGGCGGCACGCTGTTCCTGGACGAGATCGGCGACCTGCCGCCGACGGTGCAGCCGCGGCTGCTGCGCCTGCTCCAGGAGAAGCGCTACGAGCGCGTCGGCGAGACGCGGACTCGGGCCGGCGACGTGCGCGTGGTGGCGGCGACGAATCGCGACCTGGCGGCCGAGGTCGCCGCGGGGCGCTTCCGCGAGGACCTGCTCTACCGCATCAACGTGATCGAGGTGACCCTGCCGCCGTTGCGGCAACGGCCGCGCGACGTGCTGCCGCTGGCGGACCACCTGTTAGCGTTCTTCGCCCGCTCGACCGGCAAGGGGCTGACGGGGTTCACGGACGAGGCCCGCGCAGCCTTCGGGTGCTACCCGTGGCCGGGCAACCTCCGCGAGTTGCGCAACGCCGTCGAGCGCGGCGTCATCCTGGCGGGGGGGCCGCTCGTCGGTTTGGCCGACCTGCCGGTGCAGGTCGGCGCCCCGACGACCAGCGGCGTCGAGGTCGGTGCCCGCGTGACGATCGATCAACTCGAAGCCGAACACATTCGCCGCGTCCTCGCCGTCACGCCCACGGTCGAGGAAGCCGCCGGAGTGCTCGGCATCGACCCCAGTACGCTGTACCGCAAACGGAAGCGGTACGGACTGTAATCCACCGACAAGTGCGCCATGACCCTCTCGCTCCGCAGCCGCATCTTCCTGACGCTGACCCCGCTGCTGGTGCTGCTCGCCATCCTGGGCAGCGCCGGCGCGTGGCTGCTGTACCACCTCGGCGGCCGCATCGACGTCATCCTGCGCGAGAACTACCGAAGTGTCGTCGCGATGGAGGACCTGAATGAGGCGCTGGAGCGCATCGACTCCTCATTCCAGTTCGCAATTGCCGGCGAAAAGCAGGAGGAGAAGGCGCGGGCGCAGTACGAGGAGAAGTGGAAAGACTACCTCGTCGCACTCCACCTCGAGGAGAACAACATTACCATACTGCCCGAGGAGAAGGAGCTGGTCCACCGGCTCGTCGAGTTGACGGAGAGCTACCGGAGGAGGGGGGCTGCCTTTTACGCCTTGAAGCCGATGGATCCGCGCCGGCGCGACATGTATTTCGAGGCCGGGCTCTTTGACACGTTCACGGAGATCAAGAAGGTGTCCCGGCGCATCCTGGACATCAACCAGAAGAACATGGAGGATGCCGCCCGGGACGCCCGGCGCACCGCCAACGACTCGCTGCTGTACTTCGGCCTCGGCCTCGGGGCGGCGGTGGTCCTGGCCGGCACCCTGGCCTGGTACACCAGCCGAGCCATCCTGCGGCCGCTCAGCGACGTGACGCGCTCGGCCCAGGCCATCGGCGCCGGCAACCTCGACCAGGTGGTGCCGGTGCTGGCCCGCGACGAACTGGGACAGCTCGCCGACGCCTTCAACGTCATGGCCCGGCAGCTACGCGCCTACCGCCGGTCCAGCTACGACCGCCTGCTCCGCGCCCAGCGCACCAGCCAGGCGACCATCGACTCCTTTCCCGACCCGGTCCTGGTGATCGACCCGCAGGGGGCGGTCGAGATGGCCAACCCCGCGGCCCAGCGCCTGCTCGGCGTCAAGCCGCGCACGGAGGGCGACATCGTCCTGACCTGGGGGGCGCCCGAGCCGCTGCGAGCGCCTTTGGAGAAGGCGCTGCTCCAGCAGCAGCCGTACCTGCCCGACGGGCTCGGCCAGGTCGTCGTCCTGGCGCTGGGCGGCCAGGAGCACTTCTTCCTGCCGCGCGTCCTGCCCATCGCCGACCCCTACGGCAACACGCTCGGCGCCGCCGTGCTGCTCCTGGACGTGACGCGCTTCCGCCTGCTCGACCAGGTCAAGAGCGACCTCGTGGCCACGGTCAGCCACGAGCTGAAGACGCCGCTGACCAGCATTCGCCTGGTCGTGCATCTGCTCCTGGAAGAGACGGTCGGCTCGCTGACGCCCAAGCAGATCGAGTTGCTGCTGGACGCCCGCGACAACGCCGAGCGACTGCTGACGATGATCAACAACCTGCTCGACCTGGCCTGCATCGAGGAAGGGCGGCTGCAGCTGCAGCGCGTGCCGGAGCCGCCGGTGTCGCTGCTGCGCTCCGCCGCCGAGGCGATCCAGGCGCGCGCCGACGACAAGGAAGTGACGGTCACGGTCGAGGCCGCAGACGATCTGCCGCCGGTCGCGGTCGATGTGGCACGGATGGGGCACGCCCTGGGCAACCTGCTGGACAACGCTCTGGCTCACACCGAGCGCCGCGGGCGAATCACGCTGGCGGCGGCGGCCGCGAACGGGGCCGTGGTGCTGTCGGTGGCGGACACCGGCGTGGGCATTCCGCCCGAGCATTTGCCGCACCTTTTCGAGCGCTTTTCGCGGGTGCCCGGGCAGTCGCATGAGAGCGGTACCGGGCTGGGGCTGGCGATCGTGCGCGAGATCGTGGCGGCGCACGGCGGCAGCATCACCTGCGAGAGCCGCCCCGGCGAGGGGGCCACGTTCCGCATCACGCTGCCCGCCGCCCCGCTCGCCAGAGTCACAGGAGACCTCCCCATGAGCGCCGAACCGAGTCGCCCGACGCCGGAGCACTTCCTGACCCTCATCCGCCAGCAGCAGCGCGGCCGGCTGAAGGTGTACCTCGGCTTCGCCGCCGGCGTCGGCAAGACTTACGAGATGCTGCAAGAGGGACACCGCCTCAAGCGCCAGGGGGTGGACGTGGTCATCGGCGTGGTCGAGACGCACGGCCGGGCCGAAACGGCGGCCCTGATCGGCGACCTCGAACAGGTGCCGCGACGGCGCATCGAGTACCGCGGCGTCGTCCTGGAGGAAATGGACCTCGACGCCATCCTCGAGCGCCACCCGACCATCGTCCTGGTGGACGAGTTGGCCCACACCAACGCCCCCGGCAGCCGCAACGCCAAGCGCTACCTGGACGTCGAGGAGCTGCTGCACGCCGGCATCAACGTCATCTCCACGCTCAATATCCAGCATCTGGAAAGTCTTTACGACATGGTGGAGCGGGTCACCGGGGTCAAGGTCAAGGAGCGCGTGCCCGACTACGTCCTGGGACTCGCCGACCAGCTGGTGAACGTCGATCTTTCCGCCGAGGACCTGCGCGAGCGTCTCAAGGGGGGCAAGATCTACCCGCAGGAGCGCGTCGATCGCGCCCTGGCCAACTTCTTCACGGAGGAGAACCTGACGCGCCTGCGCGAGATGGCCCTGGGCGAGATCAAGCACTTGCTCGACCGGCGGCGGCGCGAGCAGGGGGAGGGACAGACGACGGGCGCGTCCGAGCGCGTGATGGTCTGCCTCAGCTCGCTCAGCCCCAGTCCGGAGCAACTGCTGCGCAAGGCGTCGCGGTTGGCCGCCCGGCTCGGGGCGCCGTGGTACGCGGTGTACGTGCAGACGCCGGCGGAGGAGATGCATCGTGTCGATGCGGCCGTGCAGCGGCGGGTGAGCAACAACCTCGCCCTGACGACCCAACTCGGCGGCACGCCGTTAGAGTACAAGGGGGCCGACGTGGTCAGCACCATCGCCGCCTTCGCCCGCGAGTACGGCATCACGCAAATCCTGATCGGCCGTACGCTCCGGCCGTGGTACAGCCGCTGGTTCGGGCCGTCCTTCCTTGACCGCCTGGTGCTCGCGGTGGATAGGGCAGACGTCATCGTCGTGGGACACTTCTGATACCGTTTAACTGTAACGACAATGTCTTCGCCGCTTGCGGCTTCGCATGCCCTGCGAAGCCGCAAGCGGCGAAGTCATTGTTGTTACAGCTCCTAACCGAGAGTTACGGAGGTGAGGTCGGCAGAATGGAGAAGTATTCGATGTCGTCGTCCTTGTCGCCGACCTTGGCGCGGACGAACTCCAGGTCGTCGCTCATCTCGTCCTTGGCGAAGACCTTGCGGAACTTGGTGACGAACTGCCCCTTCTTGACGTGCCCCTTGAGCAGCTTCAGCTTTTCGACATCCTCCTTGGGCGCCTCGCGGTTGTACTTTTCCTTGCCTTCGAGGATGCCGACGTCTTTCTCCGTGACCTTCTTGGTCCATTCGAGGGTGGCCGGCTCGTGCTTCTTGCCGCGCAGGTCGTTCACCTTCTTGAGGTCGTCCTGCACCGTCGGCTGGACGTGCTTCTGCCACTCACTCTCTTGCTTGGTGAGTTTCTCGGGGACGGCGAAGCCGGTCGCTTGACTCCACATGGGCGTCCAGGTGAATTCGTAGGAGAAGTCGCCTGGCAGATCGACCTTGTGCGCCGCCTGCACGTAGAACAGCGCCTCCGTCTTGTCCTTCACCGAGATTTGCGTGATCTTGAGGGGGTAGACGAGTTTGTCGCTGGCGAAGGTGAAGCGGGTCGGCGTGACTTCCCCCTCGTAGGAGCCGTCCTTCTTTTTCTTCATCTGCATGGGGTCGATCTTCATGACGGTGAAGAACCAGGCCTTCTTGATGTAGAAGTCGAGGGTGGCCTCGTCGCCGCTGTAGCTGTACTTGTTGTCCTTCAACCATTCGTACAGGTCGTCCGCCTTGCTCGCCTGGATGATCTTATAATCCAGCGACCCCACCACCCCCGCCTCGATCACCTTGACGGTGGTGCCCTTCGACTTTTCGAGGACGGCGCCGCCCGAGGCCCCGGGGGCGCCGAAGCGCGTCAGGGTCTTGTACTTGGAGATGTCCATCGGCTCGAGGATGGTGAAGACGGCGAGTTCCTTGAAGAACTCGCGCGGCATTTCGTCGAGCTTGGGCTTGGCGGGCGTGGGGATGACCATGCCGAAGTCCACGGCGTTGCCCTCGAACTTCGGTTGCACCGTAAAGGTCTCGACTTTCTCCTTGTCGTCCCAGGTGAGAAACGCCTTCTGCGCCGGCTGCAGGATGTCCTTGTCCTTGGCCGCGAAGTAGCAGCACGCCGACTCGGCCGGCTGCGGCCCCACCGCGAGCAGCGGCAGCACCAGCAGCGGCACCGCGAACAATACTTTTCGCATACGCTGATTCCTCCCTTGATCTAGGGCGAGGGAACGGGCCTGACTTCGTACCTCTTCGCTACCGCGAGGCGCGGCCGAAGGCAAGGAAAAAGCCGGGCGGCGTTACTCCCTACACTGGTTCAGACGGATCAACCGACGACGAGGATGGGAGACGCTTGCTGCACATCGAACGCGACATCCGCCGCCAGGACCCCGACCCCGGGTTGGCTGAGCTTGGCGCGGCGGCCGGGTGAAAGAAAAAGTGAAAGCGATTCGCCCGCTGCCGTCTCTATCCCGGTAGAGGAACGGTCTTCCCCAGGACAATCGACATGGCCCGCGAACACCTCGGCACCCTGCTGCGCCTGCTCCGCCGCCGCGCCGGCGAGGAAGTCGCCGGCGCGCTGACCGACGCCCAGCTCCTCGACCGCTTCGTCGGCCGGCGCGACGAGGCGGCGTTCGAGGCGCTGTTCTGGCGGCACGGGCCAATGGTCCTGGCCGTGTGCCGTCGCCTGCTGCCGCCCGCCGACGCCGAGGACGCCTTCCAGGCGACCTTCCTGGTGCTGGTCCGCAAGGCCGCCTCGATTGGCCGCGGCGACGCCGTCGCCGCCTGGCTGTACCGCGTGGCCTACCGCGTCGCCCTCCGCGCCCGCGCCACGGCCCGGCCCGCCGTCGAATTGCCGGAGGAGGGGCCGCCCGCCGCGCCCGACGAGGAGGCGGCCGCCTGGCGCGAGCTGCGGCCACTGCTGGACGAGGCCATCGCCAGCCTGCCCGAGAAGTACCGCGCGCCGGTCGTCCTCTGCTACCTGCAAGGCAAGACCAACGAGGAGGCTGCCCGCGAACTCGGCTGCCCGAAGGGGACCGTCGCGGTGCGGCTGATGCGGGCGCGCGAGCGGCTGCGGCGGCGACTCGACCGGTGCAAGCTGATCTTGCCGGCGGCGCTGCTCGGGGTGGTGCTGGCCGGCCGGGCCCAGGCGGCCCCCGTGGAAGCCGGGCTGGCGCAGATGACGTTGAAGGCCGCGCTCGTCGCCGCGGCCGGCGGAACACTGACTGCGGCGGCCTCGACTCACGCGACCGCCCTTGCCGAAGGAGTGATGCGAGCCATGTTCCTGAGAAAATGCAAGCTGGCGGTCGCCGCCCTGATCGCCCTGGGGGTGATCGGCGGCGGCGGTGCCTGGTGGCACCAGCACGCCGCCACCGCCGCGCCCCCCTGTCCGAAGGACGAGCCGGCCCGGTCGGCGCCCGGCCCCGCCGTGCCTGCCGGCGTCAAGGAGGATCCGGCGGGAAAGCCGGCGACCGACAAGGAGGAGCGACGCGACCTCGTCGATGTGGCCAACCCGCGCGAGGGCATCGTACTCTTTGTCGGCAGCGAGGTCGCGGTCAAGTCCGGCGAGAAGCCGCCTCCCGGGGCGTTCCAGCACGAGATGACCTACCTCGTCACGGTGGCCGACGACGAGAAGGCGCCGCAAGCGGACTGGGAGATAATCGGCGGCAAGTGGTATCGCCCCCTGCACAAGCGCGACGAGCTGCGGCCCAACAAGGTCCGGCTCCACCGCGCAGAAAAGTGGTTCCTCCCTCTCAAGGAAGGAGCCGCCGTGCAACCGGGGCAGCTCGTCGCCCTGATCGACCCGTCGCTGGCGGTCGATGACCTGAGCATCAAGCTGGCCAAGCTCGACGCCGCCGAGGCCGACCGCGCTTCCTCCGAGAGGGCGCGCGAGGATTACAAGGAGCGCTGGCTGCGCGCCGACCAGCTCTACAAGCAGGGCGCCGGATCCAAGGAAGACGCCACTGCCCCCAAGCTCAGCTACGACCGCTCCGTCTACGAGACGATCAGCAAGACCGAGGGGGTCAAGGTGGCGGCGCGGGAGGCGAGGATGGCCGCAACGATCCTGGAGATGTACGAGGTCCGCAGCAAGGTCCGCGGCGTCGTCACCAAGGTCACCAGGCACGCCGGCGAAGGGGCAAGGTCGCTCGACGCCGTCGTGCAGGTGCGCCTCGACGAAAAATGAGCCCAAGAGGCTGTAACTTTTTGGCGAGCGGCGCAGCGTCAGCCCGCCGGTTTCGGCGTCGGCGTCGGCGTCGGCGTCGGCGTCGGCGTCGGCGGTACCGGCGGGCTGACGCCGCGCCGCTCGCCAAAAAGTTAGTGCCTCCCTTCCCGGCCGTGCGCTTCGCTGTGTATCATCTCTCCTTTCCCCTGGCTCGGCGGCCCATCTCCGATTACCCTATCCTTCGTCGCCCCCACCCCGTCGCACGTCTTCTTCCGCCGCGCGGAGGTTGTTTATGCCCCGGCTTCCCGGTCGCCTCGTCCTGCTCGTCGCGCTCTTGCTCCTCCCGTCGGCTGGCCGCGCCGACGCGCCGAAGCCGCGGCTCGACGCCGCCGGCGACCCGCTGCCCGACGGCGCCCTCGCCCGCATCGGCTCGTTCCGCCTGCGCCACACCGGCTCGGTGATCATCGTAGCCTTCGCCCCCGACGGCAAAGCGCTCGCCTCCGCCGGCAACGACGGCCTCGTCCGCCTCTGGGAGACGGCGACTGGCAAGGAGATCCGCCGCTTCGCGGGACACGACGGCAACGTGGATGGCCTGGCCTTTTCGCGCGACGGCAAGACGCTCCTCTCGTCCGGCACCGACACCACCGCCCGCCTCTGGGACGTCGCCACCGGTAAGGAGCGGCTGGTGCTGCGCCACCGCGCCTCGATCAACGCCGTCGCCATCGCCCCCGACGGCAAGACCGTCGCCACCAAGGGCAGGGATGCCGTCGCCCGCCTCTGGGACGCGGCCACCGGCAAGGAGCTGCACCAGTTCCCCGCCGCCAGCGACGCCGGCACGTCGAACCTGACGTTCTCCCCCGACGGCAAGGTGCTGGCCCTGGTCGGTCGCGACAGCAGCGTGCGCGTGGTCGATATCGCCACCGCCAAGGAGGTCCAGAGTTTCACGGGACATCGAGAGGACGTCAACTCTCTTGCCTTTTCGGCCGACGGCAAGCGGCTGGCCTCCGCCGGCGCTGACGGCACCGTGCGCCTCTGGGACGTGGCGACGGCCAGGGAGCTGCGGCAGCTGCGCGGGCACGAGGGGGTCGCTGCCTCGGTGCGCTTCGCCCCGGACGGCAAGACGGCGGCCACCTGCGGCGTCGATCATACGGTGCGGATCTGGGACGCCGAGACGGGCAAGGAGCTGCGCCGCTGCGGTGGTCACACGGCGACGGTGTCGGAGGTGGCGTTCAGCCCGGACGGCAAGGTGCTGGCCTCCGCGAGCTGGGACCAGACGGTGAAACTGTGGGATCCGGCGACCGGCAAGGAACTGCCGCAGTCGGTGGGGCCGGGGCCGGTGGCCTGCGCCGCCCTCTCCGGCGACGGCAAACTGCTCGTGACGGGCCACAAGGGGAGCGGCGTTCGCCTGTGGGACCCGGCGACGGGCAAGCCGTCGGCGCCCCCGACCCTCGAGTTCGACGGCCCGGTCACGGAGGTGGCGCTGTCGCCGGACGGAACGCTGGTCGCCGCGGGGAACCAGGCGGGCGATTTTGCCTTGTGGGAGTTGTCTACAAGAAAAAAGCGCTTCGCCGTGGAGGGAGCCCGGAAGCGCCTGGGGCAGGGCGCCGGGGTGGTCGTCCTCGCCTTCCCGCCGGATGGCAAGTCCCTGGCCGTCGTCCGGGGCGAACTCGGCGGCGGCATCGATTTCCACGACGTCGCGACGGGCAAGCGCCTGCCCTCCTCTCTACCCGGCGAGCCGACCGACTCCCTCTCCGGCACGATCCACCTTCCGCCGCACGCCCTGGTCTTCGCGCCGGACGGGCGTACCTTCGCCGCGGCGAGCCTGACGGAAGGGGCGGCGCTCTGCGACACGGCGACCGGCAAGGTGGTCCGCCGGCTGCTCGACCCGGGCTCAGTCACGTTCGCGGGGGTGGCTTTCTTCCCCGACGGGCGGGCGCTGGCGACCGCCAACCTGGGCGGCACGGCCCGCGTGTGGGAGACGGCGACGGGCGGCGAACGGCGCCAGCTGCGCACGCAAAAAGAGGCCGCCGCCGCAGTCGCCGTCTCGGCCGACGGCCGGCTGCTCGCGGCGGCCGAGCTGGGCGGTGTGATCCACGTCTGGCACGTCGCCACGGGCCGAGAACTCCGGTCCTTCGCTGGCCACGAAGGGTTGGAGACGGCGCTGGCGTTCGCGGCCGACGGCAAGCTGCTGTCCGTGAGCGGGGACGGCACCGCCCTGATCTGGGACACGTCGGGGCTGACAATAGATCCGAAAGACCGGCCGGGCAAGATCGATGCGGAGGCGGCGTGGGCGAGTCTCGTTGACGAGCCGGCGAGGGCGTACGAGACGATCGGCCGGCTCGGCTCGGCGCCCGAGGCCGCGGTCGGCGCCCTGCGCGAGCGGCTCAAGCCGGTGGACATCGCCGACGCCAAGCGCATCGACCGGCTGATGGCCCAGCTCGACGACGACGAGTTCGAGGTGCGCGAGAAGGCGTCGCGCGAGCTGGCGACGCTCGGCAGCCGTGCGGAGGGGGCGCTGCGGAAGGCGGTGAAGGCGGCGCCCTCGGCGGAGGTGGTGCGGCGAGCCGCCGAGTTGCTGCAGAAGATCGAAGAAGGGGCCGTGTCCGGGGAGCGCCTGCGCGAGACGCGGGCGCTGGAAGTCCTGGAAGGGATCGGGACGCCCGAGGCGAAAAAACTGCTGGAGGAATTGGCGAAGGGGGCGCCCGACGCCGCCCTGACGCAGGAGGCGAAGGCGTCGCTGAAACGGCTGGCGCAGCGCCCCTGATACGCGCGCGCACTGTACGGTACATGTTTAGCGGCGGGTCGCAGACCCGCGCGGGTCTGCGACCCGCCGCTAAACGAAGATTCACTCCGGACGCCGTCAACTCGAGGAGGTAGCTATGATCTCTCGTTATCTCGTGGCCACGGCCGTCGCCCTGCTGCTGCCCGTCGCCCTCGGCGCCGCGGACCCGGCGAAACCGCGCCTGGACGCCGTGGGCGACCCGCTCCCCGAGGGGGCCCTGGTGCGCATCGGGACCGTGCGCCTGCGCCACGCCGGCGCGGCGATCAACGTGGTTTTCGCCCCCGACGGCAAGTCGCTGGCCTCGTGCGGCGGCGACGAACTGGTCCGCCTGTGGGACGCGGCGACCGGCAAGGAAATCCGCCATTTCGCGGGGCACAAAGGGGGCGCCTCCGGCCTGGCCTTCGCGCCCGACGGCAAGACCCTCGTCTCGACCGGCCGGGACGGCACCGGCCGCCTCTGGGAGGTGGCCACCGGCAAAGAGCTGCTGGTCCTGACCGGCCATCGCGGCGTGGTCGGGGCCGCCGCTTTCGCCCCGGACGGCAAGAGCGTCGCCACCAAGGGCATCGACGGCACCGCCCGCATCTGGGACGTGGCCACCGGCAAGGAACTGCACACCCTCCCCGTCGCGGGCGATGCGAATTCGCCGATGGCCTTCGCGCCCGACGGCAAGACCCTCGCCCTGGTCAGCGCCGACCTCACCCTGCGCCTGGTCGATACGGCCACCGGCAAGGACGGTCAGACCTTTGCCGGACACGGCACGGCCCTGAACTCGATGGACTTCTCCCCCGACGGCAAGCTGCTGGCCTCGAGCGGCGCCGACGGGGTGCCGCGCGTCTGGGACGTGGCGACCGGCAAGGAGCTGCGCAAGCTGGAGGGGCACGAAGGCACCGTCGCCGCGATCCACTTCAGCCCCGACGGCAAGCTCCTCGCCACCGGCGGCTTCGACAAGACAATCCGCATCTGGGACGCCGCCACCGGCAAGGAGCTGCGCCAGTGTATCGGTCACACGGCGTCCGTATCGGAAGTGGCCTTCAGTCCGGACAGCAAGATGCTGGCCTCGGCGAGTCACGACACCGCGGTCCGGCTGTGGGACGTGGCCACGGGCAAGGAGCTGCCGCAGTCGGCGGGGCCGGGGCCGGTGCTGGGTGCCGCCCTGTCCCGCGACGGCAAGCTGCTGGTGACGGGGCACGCGGGCAACGGCGTTCACTTCTGGGATCCGGCAACGGGCAAAGCCGTGCGGGCCGCCCTGCCGCTCGACGGGCCGGTGACAGCGGTCGCCCTGTCGGCGGACGGCAAGCTGACCGCCGCCGGCAACTCGGCCGGCGATTTCGCCCTGTGGGAAACAGCGGAGGGGAAAAAGCGTTTCGGCGTGGAGGCGGATAAACAGACCGTCGCCGCGCGCCGCCGGTCCCTGATGCTGGCACTGCCGGGGGACGGACGGGTGCTGGCCGTGTCCCGCGGCGAGGTCGGGGCCGGCATCGATTTCTACGATACCGCGACCGGCAAGCCCCTGCCGTCTTTGCCCGGCAAGGGGCCCGATCCCGAGACCGGCCGCGTCCACATTCCGCCGCACGCCCTGGCCTTCGCGCCCGACGGCCGAACCTTCCTCACGGCGAGCCCGACGGACGGCCTGCGGCTGATCGAGGCCGCCGGCGGCAAGGACGTGCGGCAACTGCTAGAGCCGGCGGCCCAGGCGTCTGGCGTCGCCTTCGCGCCGGACGGTCGCTCCCTGGCCGCGGGGAGTTACAACGGCTCGGTGTGGGTGTGGGAAACCGCGACCGGCGGACAGCGGCGGCAGTGGCCCGGCACCAAGCGCGTGATGACCCTGGTCGCCTTGTCCGCCGACGGCCGGCTGCTGGCCTCGTCCGAGGACGGAGGGGGCGTTCGCGTCCGCCATCTGGCGAGCGGCAAGGAATTGCGGACGTTCACGGGACACAGCGGCATCGTGACGGCCCTGGCGTTCGCGCCCGGCCGGCTGCTCTCCGTCAGCACCGACGGCACCGCCCTGATTTGGGACGCGACGGGGCTGAAGCCGGACGCGAAGGCGCCCGGCAAGATCGAGGCGGACGTAGCGTGGACGGCATTGGGCGGCGACGACGCAGCCAAGGCGTTCGAGACGATGACCCAGCTCGGTGAGGCGCCCGAGGCGGCGGTCGCCCTGCTGCGCCAGCGGCTCAAGCCGGCGAGTGCCGCCGACGCCAAGCGCATCGACCAACTCGTCACCCAACTGGACGACGATGACTTCGAGATGCGCGAGAAGGCGTCGCGGGAACTGGGCAAGCTCGGTCCCCTGGCGGAGAAGGCGCTGCGCAAGGCGGCCAAGGCGGCGCCGTCGGCGGAGGCGACTCGGCGGATCACCGAGCTGCTGAAGAAGATCGACGAGGGGGCCGTGTCCGCCGACCGCGTGGGAGAGACGCGGGCGCTGGAAGTCCTGGAGGCGCTCGGCACACCGGAAGCGCGGAAGGTGCTGGAAGAACTGGCCAAGGGGGTGCCGGACGCGGCACTGACCCAGGAAGCGAAGGCGTCGCTCGAACGGTTGACGAAACGGGCCACCGCGCCTTGATGTGATCCCGAGGAGGAAACCGTGCGTCCGCGTCTCTTGGTTGCCTGTGCCATCGCCCTGTTGTCGTGGTCGAGGGGACCCTCTACGATGTCGATTCAGACAACCACAGCATCATTCGTTCCTGACGCGTTTTTTCCTCAGGCCCATCTGCCAGCTGCGCCCAGCAGGAGAGACCCTGCAAAGTGTTACCCGGATGTGAACCAGCCCCGCCTCGGGGGCTGTCGGTGAGGCTTGACGTGCATGAGGCTGGAATACCTGCTCAGCTCTGACGATTATGTTCAGTTCTACCTTTACCTTCACTGCAGGACGATGGACCGCTTACGAAAGTCGCGGTGGTATCTTCCGGCCATCGGGCTCGGTTGGCTTGCCTTGGCCAGTTTCGCCTTCGTCCTCGCTTTCGCCCTTTGGAAGGGTCTCCTCTTCTACCTTCTGACCTTGCCTCTCGACGACAATCGTATCTTCGCCGGGATGGCCGGGGTTACGGCAGCAATCACCCTCGCCATCGTCGCTTTCCTGCGCCCGTGGGAGCACCGGTTCAAGTACCGCGTCATTAGGGCACTTCGGAGGCGAGTACGCTCTAACGAGCGAAAGAGGCAGAATTTTGTCGGCTACAGATGCGAGTTGGTGATTGACGCCGTGGAGGTCGGAGTGACCGTGCGCAAGGAGTGGACTGACAACGGCGTCAGCCACGTCCTCCGCTTTGCTAATCGCGTGCCCTGGACTGAGGTGCAATCCATTGAGGAGTTCGATATGCACGCCTTCATTCTCACGAGGAGTTCATACGCTATTTTCATCCCCAAAGCTGCCTTTGCCGACGTTCTGCCGTTTCGTGCCTTCGTCCAGGCGGCTCGCCGCTATTGGGCGGGAGAGCCGACGACGGCGATTACCGCATCCCTCTCTCCTGCCCAAACGCAAACGGCTATTCAGAGCAAGCCCGCGCCGTGACCGCTCGACAAGCGAAACCATCAGCGGTTGCGGAATGCTCAGGGAGACCTCCCGTTGTGGTCCGGTCTCCTGACCGGACTACGAGGCGCGACCGCAGGTCTCCGGGGGCTTACGGGAGACCTGGGCTCGGGACCGTGGCATCTCGGCACCTGCAAGGAATTGCGGTCCTTCAAGGGGCACCCCCCAAAGCGGGGAAACGCGCTTCAAGCCGCTCTACCATCGGTGGCCGTTCTCCGGGCCCAGCGCAGCCAGGCTTCCGCGACCTCGCGCACCTGGCCGCGGTCTTCGGCGGGGACCGGATGTGCGCCAGTGATCGCCGCCAACGCCTTCGACAGGTGGCCGTCGCCAGTCTGCTCCAGGTCGCGGAACAGGAACGGTAGTGCCGCCGTCCCCAGCGCGATCAATTCCTGATACGCGGGGTGCCCCGTAAGGCGCGTACTGGATGACAAATACGCCGTCTCCTCCCGCCAACGGGCCAGCAAGCGAACGACGCGCTGCTCGACCTCCTCGGCGGTGGGTGTGGCCGGCACTGGAGCCATAACTGAGCCTCCTCTAGGCGATCACATCCCCATTCTACCCGATCCCCACCTCCGGCCTTACCTTCGTGAGGAATCACCGAGCCAATTCCGCCGCGGCCAAGCGAGGAGGCCACCGAGACGTTTCAAGAACTCAAGCCGATTTCGAGTCCCTTCTCTTGAAACCGGTTCCTTTTCCGCTGCCTCTTCTCTCGCGCAACAAGTTCCCTTTTCCCTGGCTCGCTCTCCCTTCTCGGATTACGCTATCCTCCAGTGTTTCGGCCCGTCGCTTGCTTCACCGCCCGCGCGGAGGATGGCACCGAAGAGGCCAAGGCGCCGCGGCGACGGTTGACCAACCGTGCCGTCGCGCCCTGATGTGAACCTGAGGAGGTCGCTATGATCTTTCGTCATCTCATCGCCACGGCCGTCGTCCTGCTGCTTCCCGTCGCCATCGGCGCGGCGGACCCGCCCAAGCCGGGCCTGGACGCCGCGGGCGACCCGCTCCCCGAGGGCGCGCTGGTGCGCGTCGGGACCCGGCGCCTGAGTCACGGCGGTTACGCCATCAACCTCTCCTTCGCGCCCGACGGCAAGTCGCTGGCCTCCAGCGGCAACGACAGCCTCGTCCGACTGTGGGACGTGGCCACCGGCAAGGAAATCCGCCATTTTGAGGGGCACAAGGGCAACGTCGATGGCGTGGCCTTCGCGCCCGACGGCAAGACCCTCCTCTCCGCGGCGAGTGACGGCATCGGCCGCCTGTGGGACGTGGCGGCCGGCAAGGAGTTGCTGACCCTGAACGGCCACCGCGGCACCATCGGCAGCGCCGCCTTCGCCCCGGACGGCAAGACCGTCGCCACCAAGGGGCTCGACGGCACCGCCCGCATCTGGGAGGTCGCCACGGGCAAGGAACTGCACTCCGTCCCCGTCGCCCGGGACAACGGTTCGCCGCTGGCCTTCTCACCCGACAGCAAGGCGCTGGCCGTGGTTAGCGCCGACCTCAGCCTGCGCCTGGTGGACACCGCCACCGGCAAGGACGGCCAGACCTTCGCCGGGCACATGGCGGACATGAATTGCCTCGACTTTTCGCCCGACGGCAAGGAGCTGGCTTCCGCCGGCGGCGACGGCTTCGCCCGCGTCTGGGACGTGGCGACCGGCAAGGAGCTGCGCAAGTTGGAAGGCCACGAGGGCACCGTCTCCACGGTCCACTTCAGCCCCGACGGCAAGCTCCTGGCCACGGGCGGCTTCGACAGGACGATCCGCTTCTGGGACGCGGCCACCGGCAAGGAGCTGCGCAAGGGGAGCGGTCACACGTCGATCGTGTCGGAGGTGGCGTTTAGCCCGGACGGCAAGGTGCTGGCCTCGGCGAGCTGGGACCACACCGTGAAGCTGTGGGACGTGGCCACGGCCAAGGAATTGCCGCAGTCCGCGGGGCCCGGCCCGGTGGGCTGCGCCGCCCTCTCCGCCGACGGCAAACTGCTGGTGACGGGGCACGCGGACAACGGCGTCCACCTGTGGGACCCGGCAACGGGCAAGTCGCTACGGCGCCCCCTGGACCTCGACGGGCCGGTGACGGCGGTCGCCCTGTCGGCGGACGGCAAGCTGATCGCCGCCGGCAACGCAGCGGGCACTTTCGCCTTGTGGGAAACGGCGGAGGGCAAGAAGCGCTTTACGGTCGAAGGGGAGAAACAGGAGGGTTTCCCCTTCCGAAGGGCCCTGGTGCTCGCCCTGCCGGCGGATGGCCGGGTGCTGGCCGTCGCCCGCGGCGAGGCGGGGGCCGGCATCGATTTCCTCGACACGACGGCCGGCAAGCGCCTGCCCTCGTCGCTGCCGGGCGTGGCGCCCGATCCCGCCACGGGGCAGGTCCACTTTCCGCCGTACGCCCTCGCCTTCGCCCCCGACGGCCGGACCTTCCTCGGGGCGAGCGCGACGGAGGGCCTGAAGCTGCACGAGACCACCACCGGCAAGGACGTGCGGCAGCTGCTGGATCTGGCGGCCGGCCACGTCTCCGGCATCGCCTTCGCGCCCGACGGCCGCTCCCTGGCGGCGGGGACCCTGGACGGTACGGTCCGCGTGTGGGAAATGGCGACGGGCGGACAGCGGCGCCAGTGGAAGGCGGACAAGCCGGCGCCTGCCGTGGTCGCCTTCTCGCCCGACGGTCGCCTCCTGGCCGCGGCGACCGCCGACAAGGGTATCCGCGTCTGGCACCTCGCGAGCGGCAAGGAGGTGCGTACCCTCACGGGACACGACGGCCCGGTGACCGGACTGGCGTTCGCGGGCGGCCGGCTGCTGTCCGCAAGCGCGGACGGCACCGCCCTGCTCTGGGACACGGCGGGGCTGAAGCCGGACGCGAAGGCGCCGCCGGGGAAGATCGAGGCCGACGCCGCGTGGGCGGAGCTGGGCGGCGCCGACGCGGCCAAGGCGTTCGAGACGATGGCCCGGCTCGACGAGGCGCCCGCGGCAGCGGTCGCCCTGCTGCGCGAGCGCCTCAAGCCGGCGAGTGCCGCGGACGCCAAGCGCATCGACCAATGGATCGAACAGCTCAACGACGATGACTTCGAGAAGCGCGAGAGCGCGTCGCGGGAGCTGGGCAAGCTCGGCCCCCTCGCGGAGAAGGCGCTGCGCAAGGCGGTCAAGACAGCGCCGTCCGCGGAAGCGACGCGGCGAATCAACGAACTGCTGAAGAAGATCGACGAGGGGGCCGTGTCCACCGACCGCGTGGGAGAGACGCGAGCGCTGGAGGTGCTGGAGGGGCTCGGCACACCGGAGGCGAAGAAGGTGCTGGAAGAGCTAGCCAAGGGAGTACCCGACGCGGCGCTGACCCAGGAGGCCAAGGCGGCGCTGGAACGGCTGGCGAAACGGGCGGCCGTGCCGTAGTTGGGCGAAGCGGCGTCCCCCGTGGTAAGGGGCCATCGGAGAATAACTTTCGTTTAGCGGCGGGTCGCAGACCCGCGCGGGTCTGCGACCCGCCGCTAAACAGCGAAGCAATGGATCGATGGCCGCTAAGGGAGAAGGTGCGATGAACCCGTTGATGAGAGACCCCTGGCTGGACAAGAACCCCGGCCCGTTCCGGGAGGGCGACCGCGTACGGCTCCGCTGGGGGACGACGGAGGTCGAGGGCACCGTGGTGGAGGATCGGGGCAACCTCGGCGTTGGCGGCAAGCGCCTGTACGGCGTCACGTTCCTCTGCGACGACGTGTCGCCCCCCATGTATACCGAACTGGAGGTTGAGAGGTTGACGCTCGTCGAGCGGAACGGAGAGCCGGGATCGAAGAAGTGATCGGCCGTGGACTTGATGTTCCGTCTTGCTCGTGTCTGCGACTCGGATCGAGGTCGGCCCAGGCGACATCGCCTCTCAGTATTCGGGCCATGTTTCGAGGTCTGTTTCGAGTCCTTCGTCGGCCAACGCCTTTTCCTCACGCGGGTCGAGCTTCGCGCACTCGCGCGCCAGCCGGTCCTTGCCCAGGCGTTCGAGCTTGTCCCGGATCGCCTCCTCCACGGCCCGGCTGCGGTTGGCGAACTGCTTTTCCTCGACCAGGCGGTCGAGCCGGGCGAGAAGATCCTGGTCGATGGTGACGGCAATCTTAACGGTACGCATGGTTGCCCTCGGGATGACACCGGATCATACCGCGACCGGGGCCTCCGTGGTAAGTGCGTCCGCGCGCCAGCCGTGGCCGTTTGGGGCTGGCGTTCCCCCCGGCAAGGACGAGACCCCTTCTCGCGAAACCGATTCCCTTTCCTCTGGCTTGCTCCTCCCTCTCGGATTACGCTATCTTCCGGTGGTTCGGCCCGTCGCCTTCCTCACCGGCCGCGCGGAGGATTGCCATGTCCCGCCCCCTCGGATGCCTCGCCCTGCTCGCCGTGCTGCTGCTGTCCTCCCCCGGCCGTCCCGCCGACGACGCGCTCCCCGACGGCGCCCTCGCCCGTATCGGCCGCTCGGGGCTGCGGCACGAGGACCAGGCCCTCGGCGTCGCCTTCGCCCCTGACGGCAAGACCTTCGCCAGCGCCGGCGACGACCGCGTCATTCGTCTCTGGGACGCGGCCACCGGCAAGGAGCTGCGCACCTTCACCGGGCACGCCGACGGCGTCAACGCGGTCGCCTTCTCCTCCGACGGCAAGACGCTGGCCTCCGCCTCCGAAGACGGCAGCGCCCGCCTCTGGGACGCGGCCACCGGCAAGGAGTGCCTCGCCTTCCGCGGCCACGGGACTGCCGCCGTCAAGAGCGTGTCCTTCGACCGGGAAGGCAAGGTGGTCGCCACCAAGGGTGACGACGGCGCCGTGCGCGTGTGGGACGCCGCCACCGGCAAGGAATTGCACCGACTCGCCTCCGAAAAAGGTCACGGCCGCTCCGACGTCGCCTTCGCGCCCGACGGCAAGACGCTGGCCGGCGTCGGGCCGAACGGCGGCCTCGCCCTGTGGGATCCGAAGACCGGCAAGGAGCTGCCGCGCTTCACCGACCCCGCACCCGGGGACTACACGTCGTTCGCCTTCGCGCCCGACGGCAAGCGGCTGGCGGCGGGCGCCCTCGACGGCACGGTCCGCGTCTGGGACGTGGAGAAGGGCAAGCACCTGCGCGACTTCGGCAAACTCAGCGAGCTGGTCGCCGCCGTGCGCTTCAGTCCCGATGGCAAGATACTGTCCGCGGGGAGCGGCGACGGGACGATCCGCCTGTGGGATGCGGACGGCAAGGAGCTGCGAACACTGAAAGGACATACCGATACGGCGGAGGCCATCGCCTTCGGCCCCGAGGGAAAGGTCCTCGCCTCGGCCGGCCACGACCGGACGGTGCGGCTCTGGGATCCCGCCACCGGCAACGAGCTGCCGCAGTCGGCGGCCGGCGGGGTGACGTGCGCCGCCCTGTCGGCCGACGGCAAACTGCTGGCGACCGGCCACGCCGACGGGGCGATCCGCTTCTGGGATCCGGCGACGGGGAAATCGCGGCCGGCGGTCATCGCGGGAAAGTTTCCCGTGATCGACCTGTGCCTGGCGGCGGACGGCAAGGAGGTCGCGGCACGGTGGGGCGGGCTGGAGGACGTCGGCGTGTGGGACACGGCGACGGGGAAGCAGCAGACCTCGATCAGCGAGAAGTCGCAGGCCGTCGCCGGCGCCCGGTGGAACCGCGCCCCGGCCGGCACCGTCGTCTTCTCCCCGGCCGGCAAGGTGCTGGCGACCGTGGACCTGAAGCAGGCCGTCCACCTGTGGGACGCGAAGTCGGGCAAGGAGCTGCCGCACTCGCCTCTGACGGTCAAGGACGAGACCGAAGCGGTGCGCGTGACCTTCGCGCCGGACGGCACGTTGGCCGTCGGCTACGCCAGCTCTCACGTGGTCTGCTGGAACGTCGCGGTCGGCCGGGTGATACACCGGATCGTCATGCCCAACGGCCTGCCGACCGGCCTCGCCTTCTCGCCGGACGGCCGCTCGCTGGCGACGGCGGGCGGCAGCGGCGGGGTCCACCTGTGGGAGGTGGCCAGCGAAGAGGAACGGACGCCGGAAGGGGCCGTCAATGATCCGCCGGCCGGCGCGGTGGCCTTTTCGGCCGACGGCCGGCTGCTGCTCGCCGCGGGAGCCGACGGCCTGGTGAGCATCAGCGACACTTACACTCGCAAGGCGCTGAAGACGCTACGATGCCATCGGGGGGCCGTGACCGCGCTGGCCGTCGCCGGCGGCAAACTGCTGACGGTCGGCGCCGACGGCACGGCCGTCGTCTGGGACGTGTCGCGCCTCGTCCCGCCCCGGCGAGAGGCGACGAAGCTGACGGAGGCCCAACTCACGGCGCTGTGGCACGAACTGGCCGGCGAGAATGCGGCGGAAGGATACCGCGCCGTGGGGCGAGCGGTCGCCGCCGGGCCGCAGGCCGTCGCCCCGCTGCGCGAGCGCCTGGAGCAGTCCGCGGGGGTCGATGGCAAACGCATCGCCAGCCTCATCGCCGACCTGGACTCCGACGAATTCGACACGCGCGAGAGGGCCACAAAGGAGCTGGAACTGATCGGGGTCAAGGCGGTGCCGGCGCTGCGCAAGGCGCTGGACGGGTCGCCGTCGGCCGAGGTGCGACAGCGGACCGAGGGGCTGCTGAAGAAGCTCGACGGGCCGATGGCCGTCGGCCAGCAGCAGCGGCTGGCGCGCGCCCTGGAGGCGCTGGAGGCCATCGGCGCGCCGGAGGCGGTCAAGGCGCTGGAGGCGCTGGCGAAGCGCGGCGCCAACGACGAACTGGGCCAGGAGGCGAAGGCGGCGCTGGAGCGGTTGGCGAAGCGCGCCGCGCCGTAGCCGCTTGCGGCTTAGCGTTCGCGCCATCCCTGGACGAAGCGAACGCTAAGCCGCAAGCGGCTCTCTGGAGGAATTCTCTGATGCCCACACCGACCGACATCCTGCGCGACACCTTCGGCCTGTCCGAGTTCCGCCCCGGTCAGGAGACGGTCATCGGCCACCTCCTCGGCGGCAAGTCCGCGGCCGCGGTCTTCCCCACCGGCGGCGGCAAGTCGCTCTGCTACCAGCTGCCCGCCCTGCTGCTGCCCGGCGTCACGCTCGTCGTCTCCCCCCTTATCGCCTTGATGAAGGAGCAGATCGACCGCCTCAAGGCCCGCGCGGTGCCGGCCGAGCGCCTCGACTCGACGCTCGACGTCGAGGACGCCCGCCGCGTCATGAGCGACCTGCGCGGCGGCCGCCTGCGCCTGCTCTACGTCGCGCCGGAGCGCTTCAACAACGAGCGGCTGCGCGAGGCGCTGCTGCGCGTGCGCGTGTCGCTCTTCGCCGTCGATGAGGCCCATTGCATCTCCGAATGGGGCCACAACTTTCGCCCCGATTACCTGAAATTGGCCCACTTCGCCAGGCTGTGCAAGGCCGAGCGCACCCTGGCGCTGACCGCGACCGCCACGCCGCAGGTGCTGGCCGACGTCTGTACGGGGTTCGACATTCCTCCCGACTGTGCCGTCCGCACGGGCTTCCACCGGCCCAACCTGACCCTGCACGTTACGCCGGTCGCGGCCGCGGGGCGCGACGCGCTGCTGGTGCGGCGGCTGAAGGAGCGCCCGCCGGGGCCGACCATCGTTTACGTCACGCTGCAGCGCACGGCCGAGGAGGTGGCGGGCCGGCTGTTTGCGGCGGGGGTGCCGGCGAAGTTCTACCACGCCGGCATGGAGGACGCCGACCGCGCCGCTGTGCAGGAGTGGTTCGCCCCCTCGGACGAGGCCGTCGTCGTCGCGACCATCGCCTTCGGCATGGGCATCGACAAGGCGAACATCCGCGCCGTCTACCACTACAACCTGCCCAAGAGCCTCGAAAACTACTCGCAGGAGATCGGCCGGGCGGGGCGCGACGGGCTGCCGTCGGCGTGCGACTTCTTCGTCTGCCCCGACGACCTCAACCGGCTGGAGAACTTCGTCTACGGGGACACGCCGACGGCCGAGGGGGTGGCCGGCCTGGTGCGCGACCTGTTCGCCCAGGGCGACGACTTCTCGGTCAGCATTTACGACCTGTCGAGCGAACACGACGTGCGGCCGCTGGTGGTGAACACGCTGCTGACGTACCTGGAGCTGGACGGCTACCTCGAAGCCGGCACGCCGTTCTACGCCAACTACGCCTTCCAGCCGCTGGCCACCTCGGCGGAAATCCTGAAGAATTTCGAGGGGGAACGGCGTCAGTTCCTGGCGACGGTGTTCCGCCAGGCTCGCAAGGCGAAGACGTGGTTTCACATCGACCTCGACGCGGCGGCCCGCGCCGCCGGCGCGGAGCGCGAGCGCGTGATGCGGGCCCTCGACTACCTCGCCGAGAGGGGCTTGCTGACGGTGAAGGCGGACGGCCTGCGCCAGCGCTACCGCCGGCTGCGGCTGCCGAACGACCCGGCCGCGCTGGCCGGCGAATTGCACCGGCGGACGTTGCAGCGCGAGACGCGGGAGATCGCGCGGCTGAATCAGGTCGTGGAATTGGCGGGGCACGACGGCTGCCAGGCGTCGCACCTGGGGGCGCACTTCGGCGAGCCGCTCCCCCAGCCGTGCGGCCGCTGTGCCTGGTGCCTCGGCGGGCGGAAGCCGGCGCGCCTGCTGCCGCGGGCACAAGGGGTCATCGACGCCGACGTCTGGCGACAGGCGGTGTCGCTGCGGGGCGAGCGCGGCGACCTGCTGCGCGAGCCGCGGGCGCTGGCGCGCTTCCTGTGAGGGCTGTCGTCACCGCGGCTGTCGCGGAACAAGCTGACGTCGGAGCGACTGTTCGGGGCGCTGGAGGACGTGCCGTTCGCCGAGGTACTGCGCCGCGCGGAGGGCGCCTGAAATGGCCAAGCGACTCGATCAGATCCTGGTCATCGACGTGGAGGCGACCTGCTGGGAAGGCGCACCGCCCGCGGGGCAGGAAAACGAGATCATCGAGATCGGCGTCTGCACCATCGATGTGCGCCGGCGCCGGCGCGAGGGGCGCGAGTCGATCCTCGTCCGGCCGCAGCGCTCGCGCGTCAGCCCGTTCTGCACGCAGCTCACCACGCTGACGCAGGTCGAGGTCGAGGGCGGCATCTCGTTCGAGGAGGCGTGCCGGCTGCTGCGGGGAAAGTACCAGGGCGATCAGCGCACCTTCGCCAGCTACGGGGACTACGATCGCAACCAGTTCGAGCGACAATGCCGCTCCTTTGGCGTCAAGTACCCGTTCGGCCCGACGCACCTGAACGTCAAGAACCTGTTCGCGCTCTGCCGCGGCCTGCACCACGAGGTCGGCATGGAGGCGGCGCTGGCGATGCTCGGCCTGCCGCTGGAAGGAACGCACCACCGCGGCGGCGACGACGCCTGGAACATCGCCGCCGTCCTGCTGGCCCTGCTGCCGCCCTTGTGATGAGTCGGTGACGCAAGCGGTTTGCGACCTGGCAATCCGGGTGCGGCGTCACCCGGAACCGCGACGGCAGCGCGGCACGATTCAGCCCACCCCACTTTGCTCACCTGAGCAAAGTGGGTCCCGGCGCGCAAGTCTTGAGAAGGGAAGTCCTTGCGCCTCGATTGGACCCACTTTGCTCACTGAAGGAGCATCAGGACCCTTTTTCAGGGTGAAAGACCGGAAAAGGGTCAAAGACCGGAAAAGGATCCTGACACCTTTTCTTGCCCCGGGCGCACGCTGGTAAACGTCTGGTCCGCCAGGTCCTCGTACTCTTCCTGCGTCTGCTGCGGTATGGAGCCTTGCTCGTCGCAGGGGACTGCGAAAATCAGAATTACTTGCCTGTCAGTGGCTTCCAGCACAAGGAGAAATCCGGGGCGCCGCATGGTAGGGGCAGGGGCGATGATTCGGCTGTTCCTGTGCCAATGCCTCGACCCGGGGCTGTCTTCGCGGCGGTAGACGTACGCGACGGGGAGGCAAAGCCGCATCTTGGCGAGCGGGTAGACGTACACCCCTTCGACCGGCATCCCGCCGACAGAGGTGAGTCGGCTAAGCTGCGGCCCGCGGGCGGGATACCGCGGTTGAGCCTCCAGCAAATCACTAGCGATGCGCTGGCCTTCCCCGACCAGCTTGACTTCGTAATCCTTAACCCGCACATCCTCAAGCGACCGGAGGACGCGATAGACCTCACGGTAAGCGCCTATCGGCCCTTGTTCGTCCACAAGGGGGGTCACGAGGTAGAGGGACCAGCGGTCCTCGTCCATCGGCTTCACCCAGCCCGCGGCGCGGACGGGAAGGCCCTCTTGGGCCAGCCGGTCGAGCAGCTTCTCGCCGTCTCTGATCTGCTCGTCTACCAGCGTGACTGTATCCATTGGAACACACCGTCCGGCTTTTGGCTTACGGCCTCGAACATCGCCCTGGCCTCGGCCTCGGGCCTCGTCTCAACATAGCGGGAGGTTTCCTTCCAGTCCTTCACGACGCCCCAGTAAGCGTCCAGGGTCGTGTTCGCGCCACGCGCGACCCCGAAGTCCGCCTCCAACCCGGCCAAACTGACCAGCTTCACGAGATCGTGCGTCCAGCAGTCGGCCAGGCGCTTGAGGTACTTCTCGTCGCCGAAGATCGCGTCGGACTCGCCCAGGTGCCGGAGCAGGCACGATTTGAGCCCGCATTCGATGACGTAGCCGCTCATGTAGTAGGCACCGGCCCAGCGCTTCCGCCCCAGGAGGGCCTTGGCGTCCTTGAGCCTCTCCAGGGCCACCTTCTGCCATTGTTTTCGGTTCACCGCGTCAACTCCGAGCCGGGGACCGGCACCGGAGGCGAATTCGTCGTCCCGTCGGATCGTTCTGCGGCTCTCGGCTCTGGGTTCCGGCGCTGGCGCTGGGCGCTGACCTGTCGTCTGCGGACGTGGTGCTGGCTCTCGGCTCTGGCCCCTACCGCTGGCCCCTGGCTCGGTCTGTCTGACTCACCTCCGGGTGCCACCGCGTTACGGGGAGGGCCAGTCCCTCCCCTCATCATTGTACTTCGTCCGGCGGGGCCGGCCATTCCTCACCCTGGAAGAAAAGTGTCAGCACGCTTCTTCGCCATGTCGAGGGGAGCCGCGCCTGGCCCACAACTCCGCCGTGCGGCCGACCACGGCCGCGCGGCCTGCCCGGCGGATTCGTTTCATCACCGGTGAAACGAATCGTGTTTCCCCATGTCCTTGGCAATCGCCGACTTACGGCCGGCGGCGCCATTCATTTCACGACTTTGGCAGACACCCCGTCGGGGGGGCCATGAAACGATTCGCCAGGTGGCAAATTGCGGCAACTCCTGAGCCGGCCTATCAGAAGGAGAGACCGAAAGAGGAACCAGGGGACGGGGAGTCGTTTCTTAACAGGCAAAGGAGAAAGAAAAAATAACTGCCTCTTTTTATCTTTTAGCAGAGACTTATATTAGCTCTCATCTTTGCCCCCAGGATGGCGCTCGAATTATTCCATAAGTGCATGGTGCAAAAGGAGAAAAGTAGAGTGTCCCCAATTTCCCCAATTTCCCAATTTCCCACGGGGAACTGTCCCCAAGCATCCCCCAAGCATCCCAAGGATCCACATCTAGCGCATGGGCTTGAGCTTTTCAAACGCGAGATGGATAGGGACGAAAAAGCGCGAGGTCGTCTTGGCGCGTGTGGAGGGGGTTGATAAACTGATGTGTGGACACTCGTACAAAGGGCGATTCGATGCGACTCTGGACGTACCATCCGGCGAGCTTTCGTCTTGATGACCCACGAATCACAACCATTGACCCGTCAAGAGGCGAATACTGGAACGACTCGTCATTTTGCTACGAGGCGGCGCTACGCAAGCTATGTCGGCTGCTTAGCGCCGATCTGTCCATCCTGTGGTGCTTCACCGCTCCCGGCTGTTGGGTTCTCGCTGATGGGGCTCCCGTATCCGTGGAATGGGAACTGGATGTTCCAGACGAAAAGATCCTTGGGTTCATCCGGGTGTGGCCTTGGAACAATTTCATTTCTCGCTCTTTTGACGATGCAGACGATTTTTCGGAGATTCTTGTTGCGGGCCGGCCTGTGACACCCGCAACGGAGATCAGTGCCGTGGTGCGGTTCCCACTTTCGGCTGAATGCCGAATCGAGTGCCTCGGCAAGATCGTGCCGCCTGGGTGGCGCGAAGAGCTTCAGATGCTAAGGGGGCGAGACCGTGCGTTGCAGGAGCGCTATCGCAAGATGTACCGAATGCAGGCTGCCGACAACAGCGCGAGTGCTGTGGCCCGAAAGCTCGCTGCTCAACGGGTGGAGTATCTCGAAGAGGGACTGGGACTGGTATAAATCGCCCAGCCCGAGCGCTGGCACGCGGTCTGGCGGTTCGTACACTGCTGGATGAGGAACTCACGGAGGAGGCCCGACTGATGGAGCGGTTCGTCAACCCCGCCCGGTGCTGCAGCAGGGAGTACGTGTTCCGGGGCCGGAAGAAGCTTCCGGCCGAGTCGGGACAGCCAGTGGCCGTCGAGATGAAGTACATGTGCAAGGCGTGCGGCCATGTGCGGCGGGAGACCCGCGAAGATGCCGCAGAACAAGTTGATCCCACACCATAGCCCGGTGTCAAGCGGATCGTGGCAGCGTCCTGATCCGCTCCGCCATCGCCATGTGGATCATGGAGCACGCAATGAATTTTCTCAAAAAAGTATTCGCATCGGCAGAAGTCAAGGCCGCCCTTGGCGTGCTTGATGAGGCTGCCCATCGATATCAACATCTTCAATTTCAGATGATTAAGGAAGTAATCGAGCGATTTCTTCTCACGAGGTCTGCTGACTTCATCCGCGTTCTAAACGAAAGCGGCGGTCGATCTCCTCGCGAATGGGTTTATAGTCAGATTTGGAACATGGCTGGGGACATGCTTGAGTCTGGCCGTTATCACATCTATCGAGGCATTCTGGATCCGATGGGAGAGAACCTACTCAGGATATTTGACGGCGCAACTGAGCAACTCATCCAGATGAAGGCCGTGGACCCAGAGTACGCGAAAGAGCAGAAGGAAATCCTTAGCACTTGCATTGCGAGAATGGGTTGACAAGAGCGGTTTCGTTCAATGCTGTTCAGATACGTATGCCGCCTTGGGGAGACCCCCTATGATCGTCCAGTACATCGTGGGCGCACTCTTCATCCTATGGTCCCTGGCGCAGACTCGCATGCTGCTGGTGTACCTTGGCATAGTGCCATCATCGCTCGGGATTGTTGGCTCCCCGATGCTTGTCTATAGTGCTGGTCTTGCTGTGATTGTCAACCCCATTAGGGCGGCGCTTTGCTTCTCAGTTCCGTGGCCGATGTTGCTACCCGCACTATCCGCGACACTTATGATCTCGCCGCTTGCATCTGCACTCGCATACTTCGGAGTCTTCGGGCATCACATAGCACATGCCGCCCATCCAGAGCTGTCGATACTTACCGAGAAGGGCAGGGCCTACGCATTACAGCCCGCCTGAATTATTGTCCAGCGCTTGCTTTTGTCAATGGGCCACGCCTATGATTCTCCTCGGGAATACCCGTCCTTCAAGGAGGAGAAGCATGGCTACCTCTCCGCTCGCCATCAGCCGCTACTTCACTCGGCTCCGCGACCCTCGCCGCCGCCATCTCCGCCGTCACCTCCTCATCGATATCATCGTCATCGCCCTGTGTGCCGTCATCTGTGGCGCCAATGACTGGCAGGAGATCGCCACCTTCGGCAAGCGCCGCCGCTGCTGGCTCCAGACCTTCCTTACCCTGCCTAACGGCATCCCCTCCCACGACACGTTCGAGCGCGTCTTCGACCGCATCGCCCCCGACGCCTTCCTGGCTTGCTTCCAACAGTGGGTCGAGGCGCTGGCGCACGGCCTGGGCCTGGAACACATCGCCATCGACGGCAAGGCCCTGCGCCATTCCGGCGCCGCCGCCAAGGGCCTGCGGCCTTTGCACGTCGTCAGCGCCTGGGCGACTCAGTGCCACCTCAGCCTGGGGCAGGTGGCGGTGGACGCCAAGTCGAACGAGATCACCGCGATTCCGCGGCTCTTGGAGTTGTTGGACTTGCATGGGGCCCTGGTGACGATCGACGCGATGGGCTGCCAGAAGGAGATCGCCAAGAAGGTCGTCGCAGGGGGCGGGGACTATGTCCTGGCTGTCAAGGACAACCAGCCGCACCTGTTGGAAGACATCCAGGAGGTCATCGGCCAGGCGTTGGAGAGCAACTTCGAGGGCTATCGCCATGACCTGTACGAGACGGTGGAGCGCGGCCACGGGCGGGAGGAGACGCGGTCCTATCTGATCCTGACTGAGCCAGAGGGGATTCGGGATCAGGAGTTGTGGACGGGCTTGAAGGTAGTTGGGATGTGCATGCGTACGCGGGTAGTCAACGGCGAGCAGAGCGACGAGACGCATTACTTCATCGGCAGCCGTGCGATGGGGGCACAGGGGTACGCGGAGGTGGTTCGTGGTCATTGGGGGATCGAGAATAATCTGCATTGGCAGCTAGACATCGTGTTCGGTGAGGACGGGAATCGGGTGCAGCGGCGTAACGGGGCGGAAAATCTGTCGCAATTGCGGCGCATGGCGCTGGGGCTATTGAAGCGTCACCCGGAGGAGGAAAGCATCAAGTGCAAGCGGCTGTCGGCCGCGTTGGACACGGATTTTCTCGAAGAAATCCTGCTTGCCGGGCAGCAATTCCCGCTGAGCGCTGCTTGTGTCCACTTGAACAGTAGCATTTCCCCGGCCTTGGGCTCTCCCGCGTTCTTTTCCGGTTGCGGCGACTCGTTGGTTGCCCTCGGCGCGGTCTCGTG
>Ga0116224_10000324_pt1 | contig 38951 bp, 33 predicted proteins | sample Sb_taG_9_FD_89699 | JGI IMG/M metagenome (GOLD analysis project Ga0116224, IMG submission 89699) | Peat soil microbial communities from Weissenstadt, Germany - Sb_50d_b_LC metaG | ecosystem: Environmental > Terrestrial > Soil > Wetlands > Peat | place: Germany: Weissenstadt | collected 2010-09-21 | reverse complement strand
TAGACCGCGCAGGCATTGACGATTTTCAAGAGCACGCGGTCGGGATAGCGATGCACCACGCCTTCCACCGGGCTGAAGCGCTCGTCGCCGATCGGATCGCGGCGCTCGTGCGGCGCTTCCTTACGCTCGCGCGCATCGGGCACGAATTGCCGCGCCACCGGATCTTGCAGATCGGCGGGATCGATCAAATCGGCCATGACCGGCGTGATGGCGACGGCGTAACGCGAAGCGACCTCGGCAAGCTCGCCGAGCTTGTCGCGCGGCACCAGCGCGTGCCGGCAAAGGGCGTTGACGCTGCGTAAGGTGGTCGGCCGGTTCATGGCAACGGATTCCATAGCACTTGTTCGATGCGCGCGGCGCCCGTCGCCAGCATGACCAACCGGTCGAGTCCAAGCGCGATGCCGCAAGCCTGCGGCATGGCCGCAAGCGCGGCAAGGAAATCCTCGTCGAGCGGATAGCGCTCGCCGTAGATGCGCGCCTTCTCCGTCATCTCCCGCTCGAGCCGGCGGCGCTGCTCGACGGGATCGGTGAGTTCGGAAAAGCCGTTGGCGAGCTCGACGCCGCAGGCATAAAGCTCGAAGCGCTCGGCGACGCGGGCGTCCGCCGCCGGCTTTGCCAGCGCCGCCTGCACCGCCGGATATCCATCGAGAATGGTGGCGCGGCCGATGCCGAGCTGCACCTCGATCTTTTCCACCAGCACGCGGCTGAAAATGTCGCTCCAGCCGTCGTCATCGGCGATGCGGATTCCGGCGGCGCGCGCCGCGCGCGCCAGACCGTCGCGGTGCGGCTCTCCGCCGGGCAACGTCGCCAAAAGATCGATGCCGGTGAAGCGGGTGAAAGCTTCCGCCACAGTCAGCCGCTCAGGCGCCGCAAAAGCGTCCGCCGCGCGGCCGCGAAAGGTCAGATGCTTGGTGCCGGCCGCTTCCGCCGCCTTTGCCAGGATCGCTGCGCAATCGTCCATCAAGACCCGATAGGGCTCGCCGACGCGGTACCATTCGACGAGCGTGAATTCGGGATGATGCAGCGCACCCCGCTCGCGGTCGCGGAACACTTTGGCGAATTCGACGATCCGCCGCTCGCCGGCCGCCAGAAGCTTCTTGCAGGCGAATTCCGGCGAGGTGCGCAGATAAAGCTGTGACGCGGTGCCGTCCGGGGCGGCAAGCGTCGTTGCGAAAGCGTGCAAATGCGTCTCGTTCCCGGGCGAAATCTGCAAGGCTCCGGTATCGACCTCGATGAAATCGGCCGCGGCAAAGAACGCGCGCAAAGCCGCCACGATGCGGTTGCGCGCAAGCAGGAACGGCCGGCGGTCGCCGTGCACATGCGCGGCCCATAAGGGCGAGGCGGCGGGGAAGCTTTCCGGCATATCCTTGTACGCGGCGCTCTAAGGAAATATGTGGCGGTCGGGCTCAGGATCGGTATGGTGCGCCCCGACATAGAACCATAATTTCGAGGATACCGTGAAAGTCATCGCCAGCTCGCTGCGCAAAGGCAATATCGTCGAGATCGACGGCAAGCTCGGGGTCATCATGGCCACCGAGAACATCCATCCCGGCAAGGGCACGCCCGTCACCCAGATGGACGTGAAGCGGATCGCCGATGGCGTGAAGTTGTCGTTGCGCTTCAAGACCACCGAGCAAGTCGAGCGCGCCTTCGTCGAAGACCGCAAACACCAATACATGTACCAGGACGGCGACGGCTACCATTTCATGAACATGGAAACCTACGACCAGGTGGCGCTGCCCGCCGACATTATCGGCGACCAGGCGGCCTATCTGCAGCCGGAAATGGAAGTCACCATCAGCCTGCACGAAGCCAGGCCGGTCGCCATCGAGCTGCCGCCGCGCGCCACACTGGAAGTGGCGGAGACCGAGCCGTCGATCAAAAGCCAGACCGCGGCGTCCTCCTACAAGCCGGCGGTCCTTTCCAACGGCGCGCGCACCATGGTGCCGCCCTTCATCACCACCGGCACCAAGATCGTGGTCAACACAGCCGACGGCACCTACATCGAGCGGGCGAAAGATTGATGCGCGTCATTCCGGAAGCCGCAAAGCGGCTGTCCGGAATCCATACCCACTATCATTGAAAGCAGGCACTCGCGGTGCCAGTTCCGCCAATTTTGTCATTATGGATTCCGGGCTCGCGCCTACGGCGCGCCCCGGAATGTCGCTTCAGAAAAACGCCAGCGTGCGAATCTCGATGCTCTCGCGCGGACGCGCGTTTGCGGGCGAGGTCGGATCTTCGAAAGCGGTGTGCGCGGTAAAGCGGGCGCGGCCGTCTTTGAGCGAGTCGTACACCTTGAAAACGATCGCCTCTTCGCGCCGCATGCGCGGGAACCAGAACCATTTGTGGTTCAGGTTATAGGTGATGGCGTAGGTCTGGCCGACGCGGTTGGGGTAGCGCCGTTCGGAAACCACCAGATCGTCGGTGGAGACGCTGCGCGCGTCGCAGATCGCCAGCGGAAAGCTCTCGACCGGATGGCGGATCGGCCGCCACACCTGGACGATGGCGAAGCGGCGGCGCAGCAGCGCCTCGGCTTCGTCCGGCAGGAGATCGCGCACCCGCTGCGGGCCGGACCATTCGGTATAATCGTTGTGCACGCGCGGCACGACTTCGCGAATCTTGCGCTGTTCACGCAGCGCGTCGTCGGCGGTGCGCAAAGTGTGGTCGAAGACGACGACGCGGGAGGCGCCGCTCTCGGCTTTCACCAGCGTTTCCATCTCCGGATAATAGACTTTGCGAACTTCGTCATCGCTGTAGAAGTCGGCGATCCCGGTGTCGTGGCGCACGAAGCGGAAGCCTTCGCGATCGAGCACCAGATCGCTCGCCAGCGGGCGGCCGTTACGGATGACGACCCGGCGTGGGTCGAGTTTGCCGCCGCGCATGTCGGCGGTGCCGCCGGGGCCTGCTTCGGTGACGATCTTCTCGCCGGTGTCGACGAGGTAATTCAGAGTCGCCTCGATCGCCGGGATGGTTTCAGGCGTGGATTGCCGTTCGAGGACCTGATCCATGGCCAACTCCTTGCCGCCAGACCGCAGTTTAACTTCCTTCATTAAGATAGACCGGCGAGCTGTCCCGAGTAAGAGGCGCCGATCGGCAGCGGATTCAAGGCCGCCATGCGCCTTGGGCCCACGCGCGCCGCTTCGCATGCTGAACAATCATTCATCGTATGCGTCCCATTTTATCCGGATGCAGCGGCGGAGAAACTTTTACCCGCATTTTCGCTGCTTCGCGGAACGGCACCGCTTGGCAGCGCGGGCGTTGGTGAGGATAGTACGCATTCCGCGTTTGGGATGAGAACCGTGGGCGCTGCGCCGAAGGTCACCTATTGTTGCCGCGACTGGCGCGCGCGCCTGATCGCGATCGGCTTGGGCGGCGCGATGCTCGGCCTCGGCGCGACGTCGGCATTGAGCGTTGAGTGCAAGCCCAGCCACTTCCGACCGCCGTTCTTTGTCGAGACCATGGGCCCTTGCGTGTTCGATCCGGCGAGCTTGACCTTTCAGGGCGAGCCCACGCAGCAAGCCCAATGCCTGATGCGCGGCATGGATCGTTCGCGCAATCTGGCGCCGGCGCCGCCGAGCTTGCCGTCGGCGCTCGCCAGCCGGGTCGGAGAGGAAACCGGCCTGCCCAGCCGCGAAGTATTAAGCGGCTTTCTGTCCAGGGAGAATCTGGAATGGGATTTCGCCGCGTATCTGTGGCTGCCGGTATCGCGCGCCCGCGACAATGATCCGGACGCGCCGATGGCGCGCTACTTCGTCATCCACGATACCAGCGGCCCGAACTACGGACGCCGGCCTTTTCCCAGCGACATCAACGGCGATTCGAATTTGAACAGGCTCGCCGACTTCAAATGCGACGACGGCTGGGGCAAGGCCCATGTGGTCGTCAATCGCGCCGGCGAGATGCTGCTCAACCACGAACTGTCCATTCCCTGGCGCGAAACGAGATTCGAGCAGGCGGCGAATTTCTCCGGTGCGTTGAAGGGCCTGTTTCTGCATGTCGAGCTCATCCAGCCGCGAAGGAGCGCCGGCCGCAGCCGGCGTAACGACGCGCAGACGCCTGATCCCGCTTTCACCGGCACGCAATATGACCGGCTCGCGCTCCTCTATGTGATCACGAGCGTTCGCGCCGAGCGTTGGCTTATTCCGGCATTCCATGCGGCGCTCGATGCCGACATCCCCAACGGTCACGACGATCCGTTGAATTTCGATATCGAACGCTTCGCCGCGAGCCTCGACAATCTCATGACCAGGCTGCGGGGGCCCAGCGAATTGCAGGCCGCGCATCAATGACGAATTCGCGCAACATTGCCGCGGCCTGCTCGCTCGCCGCGCTTCTTCTCGCCGTGCCCGCGGCGGCGCAAGAAAGCGCGCAACAGCCGGCGCCGGCACTGGAGATGAAAGGTGCGCAGGTTACCACCATCGCCATCGACTGGGACGCGGCGCGCGCGGCTTCGCCGGGCCTGGACCTGCCGCCGTCGCGCGACGACGCCACCGCCGACGCGCGCGACGCGCTCGCCCGCCTCAACGCCGTGACGGAAAAGCTCTTGCCGAAAATTGCCGCAAGCAGCGTCCCGGTCCTGCTGCCGCTCGACACTGCCGCCTTGCTGCGCGATCAAGCGCAAGGCAAGGCCGGCGACGGCAACACCTATTTTGCGGATTTTCATGCGCCGACTTTTTTCTTTCCCGGTCCGTCCGGCTACGATGCCGCGTTTGTGGTGCAGCCGAGCGACGTCGCCGGCCGGGGGCTCAACTTCGTTCGGCCCGTCGAGGTGCAGATTTCCGCCTCGGCGGTAATCTACGAGCTTGACGGTCCCGCCGTCGACCAGGGTTCGCCGGTGCCGGCGCTCGAGGCGGAATTTCCCGGCATACGCCGCGTCCTCCTTGAAAGCCGCTTGCGCTACATCTTCACGCGCTTCGGCGCGCCGTATTTTGTCTCGATTCTCTGCTCCGACGGCGAAAGACACGCGCGCCACATTTCCTGTCGCGAGGCGGACCAGATCGCGACGCGTTTCCTCAAGGCGCTGCGCATTGCGGGCGGCGCGCCGCCCGCCGCGCCGGCGCCAGCCACACCGCCGACCATCGCGCGGCCGGAGCGGATTTCGCCCGACTTCACCTATGATCCCCCCGGCGATCTCCTGCCCGGCACCGGCATGCAGGGCCATGGCGGCCGCGCCGATGCGACCGTCTATGCCGCGATTCGCTTCCCAATGGCGCACGCGCCCGCCTACATCAACTCGCAATCCTTTATGAACTGGGGCAATTGCGATTTGACCGGCCTCATCCGGCTCGGCGGCCACGGCAAGGACGCCGCGTATCGTTGCCGCGTGAACGAGTTGCGGCTGTTCAACGACGAGACGAGAAACTACGCCTATCCGTGGCGGGATAATTTCTGCGAGCACCGCCACTATGAAGTCACGCAATGCCCCGGCGGACTCGGCCATCAGGGCGAGGATATCAGGCCGAACTCATGCAAGCTGCGCAACGAAGACGCCGATCGCTGTGAGCCCTATCAGGATGAGGTGGTCGCCGTGCGCGACGGCGTGGCTTTGCGCACGGTCGGCAACGAAGCGCTCTATCTCATGGTCGACGCGCCCGGCGAGCATATCCGTTTCCGCTACCTGCACATGAATCCGCACATGCTCGATTCGGCGGGCCTCGTCAGTGGCCGCGTGCTAACCGAGGGCGAAGTGCTGGGTCCGGTCGGCGACTACGCCGCGCGCGAGGGCGGCACGTCCTATCACCTGCACTTCAACGTGCAAGTGCCGACGCGGCAGGGCTGGCTGTACGTCAATCCCTACATGACCTTGGTCGCGGCTTACGAGCGGCTGATCGGCGCCCGCGGGCAAGTCGTCAACGGCGCGGCACTGGCCCGTTCGGCCGCTCCCCCGGCATTGCCGGCGGATGCTATGGTGCAGGCCAACGCCGAGCCGAAGAGCGCGCCGGAGAGCGAGACCCGAAGTGACCGCAAACAAGGCGAGGACGCCACCGCCGCCGCGCATTGCGCGACGCGCTTTGTTCAAGGCCATCGCCGGCGCGTTTGCCGGATCGATGGTGCCGAGGATCGCGGACGCGCGCGCCGCCACCATGCCGTTCGAGCGGTGGATCGACGCCTTCCGCTCAAAAGCGATTGCGCGCGGCATCGAGCCGGAGACCTACGCGCGCGTCATGAGCGCGGTTGAGCCCGACACGACCGGGCTCGAAGCGATCAGCAACCAGGCCGAGTTCAACCTGCAGCTCTGGCAATACCTCAATCGCGCCGCCTCCGACTGGAAAATCAGCGCCGGCAAGGAAAAAGCCAAGCTCTACGCGCCGCTGTTTGCCCGCATCGAACGGGATTTTGGCATCGAAGCCGCCTTCATGCTCGGCGTATGGGGCATCGAGTCGGCGTTCGGCGATCCCGTCGTCGAGAAAAATCACATGCGGCCGGTAATCCCGTCGCTGGCGACGCTCGCCTGGGGCGAGCCGCGCCGCCGCGCCTATTGGGAAAGCGAGTTGATCAACGCGCTGACCATCGTCCAGCGTGGCTGGGCGACACCCGCGGACATGATCGGCTCATGGGCCGGCGCCATGGGCCACACCCAATGGATGCCGGAAGTCTGGCTGCATGTCGGTATCGATTACGACGGCGACGGCAACGTCTCGCCCTACGGGCCGCCCGACGACGCGCTCGCTTCGACCGCGCGCTATTTCGTCGAGCGCGGCAATTATCGACGCGGCGAACATTGGGGCTACGAGGTGCGCATGCCCGGCGGACACGGAAGCCGCACGTCGCGCAGCTATGCCGCCTGGCAGGCGCTCGGCGTCGTGCGCGCCGACGGCGAGCCCTATCCGCAGCTGGACTCCACGGCGCGCGCCTGGGTGCCGGTACCGGGAGGTCCGGCATTCCTCATCGGTCCGAATTTCTTCGCCGCCAAGAGCTACAATCCGTCAATGAACTACGCGCTGGCGCTCGTCCATCTCGGCGACCGCTGCACAGGCGGCGCGCCTTTCGTGCAACAATTCCCCGGCAGCGAGCCGTCGCCGACGCTGGCCGAGATCGAGGAAATCCAGCAAAGGCTCACCGCGCTCGGCTTCGATACCGGCGGCGCCGACGGCCGCGTCGGCCTCGCCACGACGATTGCCGCGCGTGAGTTCCAGCGCCGCCTCGGCATCGCGCCCGCCGACGGCTATGCTGGCGTCAAGCTGCTCGCCCGCTTGCGTCAGGGCTCGTGATCCGGTTCGATCCCGCCCGACGAGCCTTGGAATTCGAGGAATGCCGCCGATGCCTCCGTACCGACCCGCGACCGCGCGCCATTCCGGGAAACCGGCCGCAACCGACACGCCGATCGGCGTGCTGGAACGCCCGACGCCGGCCGGCGTCAACGCGCCCGGGTTCGGCAGCGACGTGGTCGCTGAGACTTTGCGCGCGCTCGAAATCCCCTACATCGCGGTGACGCCGGGCGCGAGCTACCGCGGCCTGCACGACAGCATCGTCAATTATCTCGGCAACACCGCGCCGCAGATGCTGCTGTGCGTGCACGAGGAATCCGCCGTCGCCATCGCCCACGGCTATGCCAAGGTCACCGGCCGGGCGATGGCCGCCGCCGTGCATTCGAATGTCGGGTTGCAGCACGCGTCCATGGCGATCTTCAACGCCTGGTGCGACCGCATGCCGGTTGTCGTCTTGGGCGCGACCGGCCCGGTCGATGCCATGAAAAGGCGGCCGTGGATCGACTGGATCCACACCGCGCGCGATCAGGGCGCGCTCGTGCGCGACTACACCAAATGGGACGATCAGCCGGCCTCGCCGGGCGCCGCGCGCGAGGCGCTTCTTCGCGGCACCTGGATCGCCAACACCGCGCCGCAGGGCCCGGTCTATATCAACCTCGACGCCGAGATGCAGGAAGCAAAGCTCGCCGAGCAGCTGCCGCCAATCGATGCCGCGCGCTATATGCCGCCGGTCGTCACCGCCGCCCCCGCCGACCTCATCGCCAAAGCGGCGGCGATGCTCAAATCGGCTCGGCAGGTGGTGATGCTCGCGGGCCGCACCTCGCGCGGCGAGGAAGCGTGGAATGCCCGCGTCGCGCTCGCCGAAGCGCTTGGCGCCCAAGTTGTCACCGACCTCAAAATCGGCGCGAGTTTCCCCACCGATCATCCGCTCCATGCCGGCGCACCGCGCGACGTCACGCCCGACACGATCCCCGCCATCCGCCATGCCGACGTGATCCTGAGCCTCGATTGGGTCGATCTCGCCGGCGCATTGCGCGCGGTGGGGCCCTCCCCCGCCGCCAAAATCATTCAAATCTCGCTCGATCACCGCATCCATAACGGCTGGAGCATGGACCATCAGGCTTTGCCGCCGGTCGATCTGTTCCTGTCCACCGATCCCGATCTGGTCGTGCCGGAACTGGTCAAGGCCATCGGCGGCGCGGGCAAGCCCCGCGTGGCGCCGCAGCCGCAGGCGCAAGCGGCGGATCGCGAGCCCGCGGGCTTCACCAACGAGCATATCGCGCGGGCGCTGCGCCAGGTTATCGGCGCGCGGCCGACGACACTGACCCATCTGCCGATCTCCTGCGAGGACCGCTGGTGGACGTTCCGCCATCCGCTCGACTTCCTCGGCTCCGACGGCGGCGGCGGCGTCGGCGGCGGCCCGGGCATCTCCGTCGGCGCGGCGCTGGCGCTGAAAAATTCCGGCCGGCTGCCGGTCGCGGTCTGCGGCGACGGCGATTATCTCATGGGCGTGACCGCCGTCTGGACTGCGGTGCACTACAAAATTCCGCTCCTGTTCGTCATCGCCAACAATCGTTCCTTTTATAATGACGAACTGCACCAGGAACGCATGGCGCGCATGCGGGCGCGGCCGGTGGAAAATAAATGGATCGGCCAGCGCATGGCCGATCCGGACATCGATCTTGCCGCCATGGGGCGCGCGCAGGGTGCCGCGGGCTTCGGCCCGATCGCCAAGGCGAGCGACCTTCCCGCGGCGCTGGAAAAAGCCATCGCCGCCGTCGATGCCGGACAAGTCGCCGTCGTCGATGTGCGCGTCGAGCCCGGTTACAGCGCAGGCTTAACCGCGGCGATGACGCGCGCCAAAAGCTGAAAAGAGAGGAAACATGAATACCGCCGTGCCGCTCAAATCCGTCAAAGCCGAGCCGCTCCATCTTCCCGAGCACCGCGACGCGTATTACGGCGGGCAATGGCACAAGCCGAAATCCGGCCGCTATGTGGATACGATCAATCCCGGCACGGCCGAATCGCTCGGTCCGGTCGCCGATTGCGGCGCTGCCGATATCGACGCCGCGATCGGCGCGGCGAAGACGGCCTTCGAGGGCTGGCGCAACACGCCGCCGCTCGAGCGCGCGCGGCTCCTCAAGCGCGTCGCCAACGTGCTGCGCGAGCACGCCGAGGAACTCGCGCTGATCGACGCCGCCGATTGCGGCAATCCGGTCCACGAGATGGTGATGGATGCGACCGTCGCCGCCGCGCAGATCGATTTCTACGCCGGCCTGGTGACGGAAATGAAGGGCGCGTCGATCCCGATGGGCCCAGGCGTTGTCAATTTTTCCGTGCGCGAGCCGCGCGGCGTCGTCGGCCGCATCATTCCGTTCAATCACCCCTTCATGTTCTGCGCCGGCAAATCCGGCGCGCCGCTGGCGACCGGCAACACCGTGGTGATGAAGCCGCCGGAACAGGCACCGCTGTCGTCGCTCCGCCTCGCCGAACTGATCGGCGGCATCCTGCCGCCGGGGGTGCTCAACATCGTGCCTGGCGGCCGCGAAGCCGGCGCGGCTTTGTCCGCGCATCCCGGCGTCGCCATGGTCGCGCTCGTCGGCTCGGTGCCGACCGGGCGCGCGGTGATGAAGGCCGCCGCCGATACGCTCAAGCCGGTGATGCTCGAACTCGGCGGCAAGAATGCGCTGATCGCCTACCCTGACGCCGATCCCGACGACGTCGCCAGCGGGGTCGTCGGCGGCATGAATTTCACCTGGTGCGGGCAATCCTGCGGCTCGACCAGCCGCGCCTTCATCCACGAGAAAATCTACGACGCTGTGCTAGCGCGCGTGAAAATCAAGATCGCGCATTTCAAACCGGGCATCGCCACCGACCGCGCGACCACGATGGGCTCGATCATCTCCAAGATGCAATACGAGCGTATCCTCGGCTTCATCGAGTCCGGCAAGCAGGAAGGCGCGCGGCTTTTCCACGGCGGCGGCAAGCCGTCCGATCCCGCGCTCGCCAAAGGCTTCTTCATCGAGCCAACGGTGTTCGCCGACGTGCAGCCGAATATGCGCATTGCGCGCGAGGAAATCTTCGGGCCCGTGCTCTCAATCTTCAAATGGAGCGACGAGGGCAAGATGCTCGAACAGGTCAATGCCGTGGAATACGGGCTGACCGCCTCGATCTGGACCAACGACCTCTCGACCGCGCACCGCACCGCGTCCGCCGTGCAAGCGGGCTTTGTGTGGATCAACGAAGTGTCCAAGCATTTCCTCGGCGCGCCGTTCGGCGGCTACAAGCAATCCGGCATCGGACGCGAGGAATGCATGGAGGAGATGCTGGCTTACACGCAGGAAAAAAACATCCATGTGAAGCTTAAGCCGGCGAAATGATCTTTCCTCCCCCGTGAAACGGGGGAGGAGGCGAGTGAAACGAGCCGGAGGGGGCGCCCCCTCCACCGCGCTTCGCGCGGTCCCCCTCCCCGCTTTGCGGGGGAGGAAATTTCTTACAGCTTATATGTCTCCAGCGTCCCGGGGTGGAACAGCTCCTCCACCTTGACGAGCCGCGACGACAGCCCCTGCGAATGATGGTGACGCAGGAAGGTTTCCAGCGTCTTGCGGTTCTTCTCGACGCCGTAGGACCAGAAATCCTCGCCCATCAGCGCGCGCGCCTCCATCAACCGCTCCTCGACAAAAGGTAAAGTGACCTTGGTCGACGAGGTATCGCCGAGTTTTTCCAGCGCTACGGTTTTTGCGAGCTCGAACGCCTTGAACACGGCGGCGGGCAGCCAGGGATGCTGTTCCGCCAATTCACGGCGGATCCCGATCAGATGCATGATCGGGAAAATGCCGGTGCGTTTGTAATAGTCCTTGGCGGCAGCCACCGGATCGGCAAACAGCCAGCCGACATGCGGATGCCCGCGCTCGAAAGGCGTCGGCACCCTCGGCGCGATGACGCCGTCGATCTCGCCGGATTCCAGCATGCTCGACAATGTCCGCCCCGGCGGCACATCGTCGAGTCTCACGTCCTTGGGCAAGGTAATTTTGATTTTTTCCAGCCGCCCGGCCTCGACCAGCCCGCCGCGGAGCCAGTGAATGTCCGACGGCTTGACGCCGTGATCGTCTTCGAGGATGGCGCGCGCCCAGACATTGGCGGTGAGCTGATATTCCGGCACGCCGACTTTCTTGCCCTTCAAGTCCGCCGGCTTTTTGATGCGGTCGGTGCGCACATAGATCGCGGTGTGGCGGAAGGTGCGCGAGACGAAGGCCGGGACGCCGACATAGGGACAGCCGCCCTGCGCGGTCTTGACCGTGAAGCTCGACATCGACAATTCGCAGATATCGAATTCCGCCCGGCGGAAAGCGCGGAAAAATATCTCCTCCGGGGGCAGCGCCATGAACACCGGATCGACGCCGTCGATCTGCACCTCGCCGTCGGTAAGCGGCCGGGTGCGGTCGTAGTCGCGCACGGCGATCGACAGATTGAGCTTGGCCATTTCCTTCCTCTTATTGCATTCTTGTCGGATGCGCCTGCCGATTTATCAGGTCGATGCGTTCACGGACAGCCTGTTCGGCGGCAACCCGGCCGCGGTCTGTCCGCTACAGGCCTGGCTGCCGGACCCGGTCATGCAGGCGATCGCGGCGGAGAATAATCTTTCCGAAACGGCCTTCTTCGTCCGCGCTGGCGGCGATTACGCGCTGCGCTGGTTCACGCCCATTGTCGAGGTCGATCTCTGCGGCCATGCGACGTTGGCCAGCGGCTACGTGGTCATGCGCTTTCTCGAACCGCAACGCCAGGCCGTGAGCTTTCACACCGCCAAAGCCGGCACACTGACCGTCGCCCGCCACGGCGACAGGCTCGCCATGGATTTTCCGGCGCGGCCCGCGCGCCCCGCCGAACCGCCGCCGGGCCTGCTTGCGGCGTTGGGCGGCGAGCCGCGCGAAGTGTTGCGCGCCCGCGATCATCTCGTCGTCTACGGCAGCGCAGCCGAGATCGCCGCGCTCAAGCCCGATCTCGCCGCGCTCGCAAAGGTCGATTGCTGGGCCGCCATCGTCACCGCACCGGGCGAAAACGGTGTCGATTTCGTCTCGCGCTTTTTCGCGCCGGCGCAAGGCGTGCCCGAAGATCCGGCGACCGGCTCGTCGCACTGCACGCTCACGCCCTATTGGGCCGAGCGTCTCGGCAAGACCGAGCTCGAAGCGCGCCAGCTTTCGCGCCGCGGCGGCGCGCTTGGCTGCACGCTCCACGGCGACCGCGTGAGCATCGCCGGACGGGTAGCGCTTTATCTTGAGGGGCAGATTGAGGTGTAAGTTAGCTGCTTTCAGCAATAGTTCAGCAATAGTATTGAGCGAAAGCAACAAACTCTATAAATCTGTGCTCATGTTTCGAATAGAGAGCGAGCAAGAAGAAGACGGCCGCTGGATCGCGGAAGTACCGGCGCTGCCCGGCGTGTTGGCCCACGGACAGACAAAAGCCGACGCGAGCGCCAAGGTTCAAGCACTGGCATTGCGCGTTATCACCGACCGCCTTGACCACGGCGAGCCATTGCCCCGCGAAATCGCGGACGTTTTCAAGGCGGCATGAGCGATTGGCCGGCCGCGAAGGCGCAGCGCGTTCTGGCCGCATTGTTGCGTCAAGGTTGGACCATCAAACGGCAAACTGGGTTCTACAACGGACGGGCTGGCCGGATTACGTCTTTGCCTTCCACGACCGTGATGAAATCGGTCCACAGATGCTAGCTCGCATCGCTAAACGCATCGGACTGACGCCCAACGATATTTGACCGTTCACCGCCCGCCGAACGGCTCGGCCGGAGCGATGTCGGTGAGGCGGAATTGCACGCGCTCTTCGCCCTGCCAGCGATCGAGCGCGAAGGAGCCGGCGGCATGCACGCGGCGGCCGCGGTTCGCCAGTAGCGCGGCGCCGAGTTTGCCTCCGGCGGCGCGGAAAGCGATGGCGTTGACGCCCGAGCCGTCGGCGGATTTGAGCCGCACGCGCATATGCGCCTGACCGACCTCTTCGGCATAAGCGACGGTGTGCGCCGGCAGCGCGATCACCGGCTCCGGATTGCCGGAACCGAAGGGCCCCGCGCGCTCGATCAGCCCCACAAGGCCGGCGTCGGCCGCCGCCGCGCTCACCGCGCCGTCGATCATGAGACCGTTGGCGCGGCGCGCTGCGGCGACATCGTCGGCAAGCGTTGCTTCGAGGAAAGCCCGCAGCGGCGCGAGCGCGGTCTTGCGCAAGGTCACGCCGGCGGCCATGGCGTGGCCGCCGCCTTTTTCGATCAGCCCCTCCGCCACCGCGCGCCGCACCGCGCGGCCGATATCGACGCCGGCGATGGAACGTCCCGATCCGGTGCCGATGCCGCCCGGTTCGAGCGCAATGGCAAAGGCCGGGCGGCCGAATTTCTCCTTCAGCCGCGCCGCCACGAGACCGACGATGCCGGGATGCCAGCCCTCCGAGGCGGTGACCACCACCGCGCCTTTCTCCTCGATACCGAGCGCCGCCATGGCTTTGGCCTCGGCCTGCGCCACGGTCTCCACTTCGATGATCTGCCGCTCGCGGTTGAGCCGGTCGAGCTCGGCGGCGATGCGCGCCGCCTCGACGGAATCGTCTTCGAGCAGGAGCCGCACGCCGAGATCGGCGCGGCCGATGCGCCCGCCGGCATTGATGCGCGGCCCGAGCAAAAAACCCAGATGCCAGGCCTCGGGCGGCCCGGAAAGGCGCGCCACATCCATCAGGCTCACATGGCCGGCGCGCGTGCGCCGGCGCAGCGCGATGAGACCCTTGGCGACGAAGGCGCGGTTGAGCCCGATCAGCGGCACCACGTCGGCGACGGTGCCGAGCGCGACATCGTCGAGGAATGTGAGCAGATCGGGTTCGCGGCGATTTTCGGTCCAGAAACCGCGGGCACGTAAAACCCGGTTCACCGCCACGACTGTCATAAAGACGAGACCTACCGCGGCGAGATAACCGAGGCCGGAAAGATCGTCGCGCCGGTTCGGATTGACGATCGCCACCGCCGGCGGCAGCGTCTCGTCGGCTTGATGGTGATCGATGACCACGACATCGACGCCGAGCACGCGCGCTTGCGCCAACGGCTCGACGCTCGTGGTCCCGCAATCGACCGTCACCAGCAGCGTCGCGCCGCGCGCGGCGAGCGCGCGCACCGCCTCGACATTGGGGCCATAGCCTTCGAACAGACGGTCGGGGATGTGGATCAGGGGCTCGATGCCGGCTTGGCGCAGGAAGCGAGCGAGCAACGCGGCCGACGTGGCGCCGTCCACGTCGTAATCGCCGAAGATTGCGATCGTTTCGCCGCCCATGATCGCGTCGGCGATGCGGGCCGCCGCTTCCGGCATGGCGGTGAGCACGTCCGGATCGGGCATCGACCGCTTGATCGAAGGATCGAGAAACGCCTCGACCGCATCGACCTCGATATTGCGGCCGGCGAGGATGCGGGCGAGCAACTCGGGAACATCGTGGCGCTGGGCGATCGCCAGCGCCCGCGCGGAACCGCGCTCGTCCAGCCGGTCGCGCCAGGCGCGCCCGGTCGCCGAATTTTCGACACCGAGGAAAAGTCCGTCGGTCACGGTAAATCCGCGTGATTCGAAGCCCATCGACGAAGCCTAGCCGATTCCACGCCCACGCGGCGGGTCGATGCAACCGCCTAAAACTTCTCCAGTTGCCGGTGCTCGGCCTTGATCCAGCGCACGGTGCCGGTGACCGAGCGCATGACCACGGTCTGCGTCTCGATGATGCCGTCGCCGAACTTGACGCCGGCGAGCATGCGGCCGTCGGTGATGCCGGTCGCCGCAAAGAGGCAGTCGCCGCGCACCATGTCCTCGATTTGATATTTCTTGCGCGGGTCCTTGATGCCCATCTTGGCGACGCGCTCGCGCCGTTCCTCGGTATCGACCACCAGCCGGCATTGCATCTGGCCGCCGATGCAACGCAAAGCCGCCGCCGCCAGCACGCCTTCGGGCGCGCCGCCGATGCCGAGACAGATATCGATGCCAGTTTTGTCCGGGTCGGCGGTGTGGATGACGGCGGCGATGTCGCCGTCGGTGATCAGACTGACCGAGGCGCCGGCCTTGCGCACGGCCGCGATCAGATCGGCGTGGCGCGGGCGATCGAGCATCATCGCGGTAATGGCCTGCGGCTTCACGCCCTTGGCCTTGGCGAGGTTGCGGATATTTTCATCGGCCGGCGCGTCGAGATCGACCACCCCTTTCGGATAATCGGGGCCGATCGCGATCTTGTCCATATAGATGTCGGGGGCGTGCAAGAGCGTGCCCTCTTCGGCCATGGCGATGGTGGCGATGGCGCCGGGCATGTTCTTGGCGCACAACGTCGTGCCTTCGAGCGGATCGACGGCGATATCGACCTTGAACCCGCCCTTGGCGCCGACCTTCTCGCCGATGAACAGCATCGGCGCTTCGTCGAGCTCCCCCTCGCCGATCACCACCGTGCCGTCGATCGGCAGCTTGTTGAGCTCGCGCCGCATGGCATCGACGGCGGCCTGGTCGGCGGCCTTCTCTTCGCCGCATCCGCGCAGCCGCGCCGCATTGACCGCCGCGCGTTCGGTCACGCGCACAATCTCCATCGCCAGAATGCGCTCCAGCATCATGCTGTGCGGAACGGTGATCGAGGCCATCTTCTTTTCCTTGCGATAACGCCTGCTGTTGCGGTCAGTTCTTTTCGATCCGGATCACCTGCGGGCGCCCGGAGATTACCCGGTCGCGGCGCACAGCGGCGAGGGCCTTGCGCACCGCGTCCTCGCTGGTCGCGTAGGTAATGAGGATAACGGGGACCGGCGCGCCGGAGCGGCCGGCCTGGCCGCCGCCTGGCGGTCGGATTTCGTGGCGTTGCACGATCGACTCCAGCGAGATTTGCCGTTGCGCCAGCCGCCGCGCGATGGTGGCGGCGCTGCCGGGCCGATCGCGCGCCAGCAAGCGGATATAATAGCCGCCCTCGTGGCGCTGCATCGGCGCCTTGCGGATCGCGGTCATGCGCGCGGCGGGACGCCCGAATGGCGGGATGCGCACCCCGCGGGCGATATCGGCCAGATCGGAGACGACGGCGGAAGCGGTTGCCATGCCACCGGCGCCGGGGCCGACCAATGTGATCGGGGAGAGCCCTTCGGCATCGACCGTCACCGCGTTGGTCACGCCCATGACCTGGGCGATCGCGGAATCCTTGCGCACCATCGTCGGATGCACGCGCTGCTCGATGCCCGCTTCGGTGCGCACCGCAACGCCGAGAAGTTTGACGCGGTAGCCAAGCTCCGCCGCCGCGTCGAGATCGGCGAGCGTGATCGAGGAAATGCCCTCGACGTAAACCGCGCCGGGATCGACTTTGGTCCCGAAAGCGAGGCTCGCCAGGATGGAAAGCTTTTGCGCGGTGTCGTGACCTTCCACGTCGAACGACGGATCGGCCTCGGCGTAGCCCAAACGCTGCGCCTCGCGCAGGCATTCCGCGAAGGCGAGCCGATCCTCTTCCATGCGCGAGAGGATGTAATTACAGGTGCCGTTGAGAATGCCGTAGATGCGGTTGAACGAATTGCCGTTCAATCCCTCGCGCAAGGTCTTGACGATCGGGATACCGCCGGCAACCGAGGCCTCGAAATTGAGCGCCACGTCATGGCGCTCGGCCAGCATCGCCAGTTTGTACCCCTCGCTGGCCAAGAGCGCCTTGTTGGCGGTCACCACCGGCTTGCCGGCGGCAAGCGCCGTCTCCACGGCGCGTTTGGCCGGGTTTCCGGCGCCGCCGATCACCTCGACCAGTACGTCGATTTCCGGATCGGCCGCCAGCCTTGCGGGATCGGCAAACCAGCGCAACTTCTTGAGGTCGATGCCGCGTTTCTTGCCGCGCGAACGCGCGCTGACCGCGACCACCTCGATCGGCCGGCCGCAGCGCGCCGCGAGCTTATCGCGTTCATGCTCCAGGAGACGCATGACGGCCGTGCCGACGGTTCCCAGCCCGGCAAGACCGACTTTCAACGGCTTGGCCATAACGTCGCTAACCTGGAATGAAAGAGCGCGACGCCGACTAACGTCGCGTCGCAAGCGGTACGACGTTGTGCAGCATTTCCGGCCCCGTTTCAAGAAAGCGCCGGATGTTGCGGGCGGCCTGCCGGATGCGCTGCTCGTTCTCCACCAGCGCGATGCGCACATGGCCTTCGCCATGCTCGCCGAAGCCGGCGCCGGGCGACACCGCCACGCTCGCCTTCTCCACCAGAAGCGTGGCGAATTCGACACTGCCGAGCGGCTGGAACGGCTCGGGGATCGGTGCCCAGGCGAACATCGACGCCTGCGGCGGCGGCACGACCCAGCCGGCGCGGCCGAACGATTCCACGAGCGCGTCGCGGCGGCGCCGATAGATCGCGCGCATCTCGTGAATGCAATCGTCGGGGCCGTTGAGCGCGGTCGCCGCCGCCACCTGGATGGGCGTGAATGCGCCGTAATCGAGGTAGGACTTCACCCGCGCCAGCGCGGCGATAATGCGCTCGTTGCCGACGGCAAAGCCGATGCGCCAGCCGGGCATCGAATAGGTCTTCGACATCGAGGTGAATTCGACGGCGACATCGAAGGCGCCCGGAACCTGCAGCACCGAGGGCGGCGGATTGTCCTCGAAATAGACCTCGGCATAGGCGAGATCCGAAAGCAGGAAGACGTCGTGCTTTTTCGCAAACGCCACGAGGTCGCGGTAGAAATCGAGATCGGCGACGCAAGCGGTCGGATTTGACGGGTAGCAGGTGACGATGGCGATCGGCTTGGGGATGGTGTGTCTGATCGCGCGTTCGAGCGCGCCGAAAAACTCTGCATTGGCCTCCACCGGCACCGAGCGGATGGCGCCGCCGGCCATGAGAAAGCCGAAGACATGGATCGGATAGGTCGGATTGGGAACGATGATCACGTCGCCCGGCGCGGTGATCGCCTGCGCGACGTTGGCGAAGCCTTCCTTGGAGCCGAGCGTGGTGACGATCTGCGTGTCGGGATTGAGCTTGACGCCGAAGCGGCGCGCGTAATAGCCGGCTTGGGCGCGGCGCAAGCCGGGGATTCCCTTGGATGCCGAATAACGGTCGGTGCGCGTTTTGCCGATCGTCTCCTTGATCTTTTCGACCACGTGCGCGGGCGCCGGCAGGTCCGGATTGCCCATGCCGAGATCGACGATGTCGGCGCCGCCGTTGCGCGCCACGGCCTTGGCGCGATTGACCTCCTCAAACACGTAAGGCGGCAGCCGGCGGATGCGGTAAAATTCTTCCATGGTGGCAACGACGCGTCGCTTGGGCGACCCTCTACACTCAAGTTATCACGGTCTGGCGTAGGCCCCGGCGGTCTGCGGGACGGCCGGATCGACAACCTGCAATGCAGGCTGCACCGTCGCCGGCGGCCGCGGCGGCTGCGAGCCGGACGGATTGGTGGCGGCCTTCGTGACCGGAGTGAGCTGGCCGGTCGTTTGGGCTTCGGTACTCAAGTGATCGCGCTGCGAAATAAGATCGTCGGTCGCTTGCTTGACCTGATCGGGAGTGAGCGTCGTGTCGGCCCGCGGCGCCGGCATGTCGTGAACCGCGGGAAAGCCGAGCTCCGAGCAACCCGATACGAGGACCGCCACCGCGGCGGCAAGAGCCAGGGTTCCAAGCGCGCGCCAAGCGATGCGTCCGTAGCCGTTCACGCCCGTCCCCTGCTCTGCCCTCACGGGCCCCTCCAAGCCGGCTCCATGCCCGCTTGCCGGCGCTTTGACTGAAATAGCTTACTGCCGCAATGGTTTACAAAAGCCAACTGAAAGGTCACAAGTCATTCAGATACCGCGCTAATATGGTCGAAACAAGGTCCGCGGGACTGGCGCGAATCGCCCGTTTGGCGGCTTTTGCGCCAGCCGGTGGGCCTGCCTTGCGCGTGCGATCCGCGCGGCCCATTTCTGCGGCATGGGCGAGTTTTGTCGCCCTTGGGGAGAGGAAGGAAAGCGCGTGCGGGCGCCGTCACCAGAACCGATGAAGATCGGCAGCGTCGACGTCGAGGTGTTCTCGCGCAATCTGGCGCGACTCGTCGAGGAAGGCGGACGGGCGCTTGCCGCCTATCTCAAGCCGCGCGAGCAGGGCCGCGACAACACTGAGTTGGCGGACGAGATCAACGAAGTCGTCAAGACGCTCGGACACGTCGCGCAATACTGGATGGCCGATCCGCAGCGCACGATCGAGCTGCAAACCCGGCTGGGCAAGGCCTATCTCGATCTTTGGGCGTCGGCGGTGAAGCGGCTCACCGGCGAACAGACCGCGCCGATCGCCACGCCCGCCGCCAGCGACAAGCGCTTCGTCGATCCGGAATGGACTTCGAACCAGTTCTTCGATTTCCTCAAGCAGGGCTATCTGCTGTCGACCCAATGGGCCAATCGACTGGTCAGCGACGCCGATCTCGATCCGCACACCAAGCAGAAGGCCGAGTTTTACATGCGGCAGATCGGCAATGCGCTGTCGCCGTCGAACTTCGTTCTGACCAATCCCGAATTGCTGCGCGAGACGCTGACCAGCAACGGCGAGAACCTGGTGCGCGGCATGCACATGCTCGCCGAGGACGTCGAGGCCGGCGGCGGCCACCTCAAGATCCGGCAGTCCGATTCCTCGATGTTCGCGGTCGGCCGCAATCTGGCGATCACGCCCGGCAAGGTGATCTTCCAGAACGACATCATGCAGCTCATTCAGTACGCGCCGTCGACTCCAACCGTGCTCAAGCGGCCGCTGCTGATCGTGCCGCCGTGGATCAACAAATATTATGTGCTCGATATCACGCCGGAAAAATCCTTCATCAAATGGTGCGTCGACCAGGGCCTCACCGTCTTCTGCATCTCCTGGGTCAACCCGGATGCGCGGCTCGCGCAAAAGAGCTTCGAACAATACGTGCGCGAGGGCGTGCTCGCCGCGCTCGACGCCATCAAGGACGCCTCCGGCGAGGAACAGGTGCACGGCGTCGGCTATTGCGTCGGCGGCACCATGCTCGCTGCCGCGCTGGCGGCCATGGCGGTATGGCGCGACGAGCGTATCGTGTCGGCGACGTTGCTCGCCGCCCAGGTCGACTTCACCTATGCCGGCGATCTCAAGGTCTTCGTCGATGAGGATCAGGTCAAGGCGATCGAGCAGCGCATGGCCGGGCGCGGTTATCTCGAAGGCAAATCGATGGTCACCGTGTTCAATTTCTTGCGCTCGAACGATCTAATCTGGCCCTACGTCATCAACAATTATCTCAAGGGCAAGGCGCCCTTCCCGTTCGATCTGCTATACTGGAATTCCGACGCGACGCGCCTGCCGGCGGCCAATCATTCGTTCTATATGCGCAATTGCTATCTGGAGAACAACCTGGCCAAAGGCGCGATGAAGCTCGGCGATACGCCGGTCGACCTGCACGCCATCAAAGTGCCGATCTACAATCTGGCGACGCGCGAGGACCACATCGCGCCGGCAAAGTCGGTTCTGTTCGGCAGCAAATATTTCGGCGGCCCGGTGAAGTTCGTACTCTCCGGCTCCGGCCACATGGCCGGCGTAGTCAATCCCCCGGACAAGCACAAATACAAATTTTGGACCGGCCCGAAACCGCGCAGCGCCAACCTCGAGGGTTGGCTCGAAAAGGCGACCGAGCATCCCGGCTCGTGGTGGCCGGACTGGCTTGCCTGGCTTAAGGAACGGGACGCGATGGAAGCGCCGGCGCGCATCCCCGGTGACGGCAAGCTCAAACCGATCGAGGACGCACCGGGAAGTTACGTGAAGGTGCAGGCTTAGGGCGTGGCGAAGCTACGTTGCCGACAGTGGAGTCTTTATGCTATATGACCATGGTCAATGACCATGGTCATATAGGAATGCTTGCCATGTCGCGGATCATCAAAGCATCTGAATTCAAAGCCAAGTGTCTTGCCCTTCTGGACGAGGTTGAGCGCACCGGTGATCGCTTGATCATCACGAAAAAGGGCAAGCCCGTGGCGGAAGTGGTGCCGCACAAAGGGTTAAAACGTGACATAATTGGTATCTGGAAAGGCCGCGGCGAAATTCTCGGTGATATCATTTCACCCATTGACGTTGAATGGGAAGCATTGAAGTGATCTTGCTTGACACACATGTGGCGGTTTGGTCGGCATTCGACACTAACTCATTGGGAAAGAAGTGTCGGCGAATTGTCCGCCAAGCTCTCACCGAGCATCAGCTTGCAGTCAGCGCAATCAGCTTTTGGGAAATCGCCCTGCTTGTCGCCAAACGTCGAATGCGTTTCCTAACTTCCGCCGAAGAGATGCGCGGGCTTTTACTGAGCACAGGCATTACCGAACTTCCGCTTACTGGAAAAATTGCCATTCTTGCCGGCGAAATTCAGGATCTACATGCTGATCCCGCCGATCGCTTCATTGCGGCAACTGCAATCGCGCACGATGCGATGCTGATTACGGCGGACGAACGGTTATTACGCTGGCAACACGCCCTGCGCCGCATTGACGCCGAAACGTAGCCCAGACGACCTTACGGAAACAGCGCCACCTGTTCGAGCCCCATCGTCTCGGGAAAGCCGAGCATGAGGTTCATGTTCTGCACCGCCTGGCCGGATGCGCCCTTGGTGAGATTGTCGAGCACCGACCCGACGATGGCACGGCCGGCGATGCGGTCGGCGGCAAGGCCGATGAAGGTCATGTTCGAGCCGCGCACATGGCGGGTCTGCGGGATGGCGCCGAACGGCAGCACATGCACGAAGGGTTCGTTCGCGTAAGACTTTAAAAGTATGGCATGAAGGTCTTGCGGCGAAGCTTTCAGACCGCGCACGTAAATCGTTGAAAGAATGCCGCGATTCATCGGCACGAGGTGCGGCGTGAAGCTGACGACGACCTCGCGCCCGGCGGCCTTGGCAAATTCCTGGTCGAGCTCGGCCATGTGGCGATGGTGCGCCACGCCATAGGCATGGAATCCCTCGGAGACTTCGGCGAATTGCATGTCCTCGCGGGCGCCACGGCCCGCGCCGGTGACGCCGGATTTGGCGTCGATAACGATCTCGTCGGGATCGATCGCCTTCGCCTTAAGGAGCGGGATGAGCGCGAGCTCGGCGCAGCTCGTATAGCAACCGGGATTGGCGACGAGCTGCGCCGCCTTGATCTCCTGCCGGTAGATTTCGGTCAGGCCGTAGACCGCCTTCTGTTGCAGCTCCGGCGCCGCATGCGGATGCCCGTACCAGCGCGCGTAAGCGGCCGGGTCGGCGAGGCGGAAATCGGCGGACAGATCGACCGCCTTGAGGGCCGGCGCCCGCGCCAGCAAATCCTTCACGACCGTCTGCGTCGTGCCGTGCGGCAAAGCGCAGAAAAAAAGATCGAGGCCGAGCCTCAGCCAATCGGCCTCTGCGAGCGCGGTCAGCGTCGGCAACGCGTAGGGCGCAAATTGCGGAAATACGTCCGCCATCGGCTTGCCGGCGCGCCGGTCCGCCGTGAGCAGAACAATTTCCGCGCGCGCGTGGCGGAGCAGTAGCCGCACCAGTTCCGCACCGGTATAACCGGAGGCGCCGAGGATTCCGATCTTCGCTTTTTTCTCTGTCGCGGGCATGATTCAACCTATTGGCTTTGAAGCACAAAGCCGGCGTCCGCGGAAGAATTGCAAGGAAAGCGTGCCGCGGCAGCCGGCGGCACGAGCGTTTACGCGCGTGCCGTATCGCGGATGCGACGGCGGCGGCCGAGGCGGCTGTTGGCGGCAGCGATGGTCACAAAAACGCTTGGCATGGGCGGCGATATAGAGGCCCGATCCGGCAGCGTCAATCGCGCCCGCGGACCTTTGACCCGGCGCCCTTAATGCTTTTGCCGTCCCCGTGGCATATTTAACGGTTGATTCGTCGCCGTGGCCCACACGCTTGGGCCAATTCCGCCAATATCGCCGGCCAAGGTCGAAACCTGCGCATGGGTAAAGCCGCCAAATCGCAACCGCCGAAGACGCCCGATCTGTTCGCCAATCTCGGCGAGCCGCGGGCGGCCGCGCGCCGTGCGGCCCGCGCCGGCCACGCTGCGGCGCGCGGCTCGGCCGAGTCCGGTTACACCGCCAAGCACATCGAGGTTCTGGAGGGGCTCGAGCCGGTGCGCCGGCGGCCGGGCATGTATATCGGCGGCACCGATGAAAAGGCGCTGCATCACCTGTTCGCCGAGGTGATCGACAATTCCATGGACGAGGCGCTCGCCGGCCATGCCGACTGGATTGAGGTCGAGATGGAGGCGGACGGCTTCGTTACCGTCACCGACAACGGCCGCGGCATCCCGGTCGATCCGCATCCGAAATTCAAGAACAAGTCGGCGCTGGAAGTGATCATGTGCACGTTGCATGCCGGCGGCAAATTCGACTCCGAGGTCTATGAGACTTCGGGCGGTCTGCACGGCGTCGGCGTTTCGGTGGCGAACGCGCTGTCCGAGCGCATGGAGGTCGAGGTCGCGCGCGGGCAGAAGCTTTACCGTATGGCGTTCGAGCGCGGCAAGCCGAAGGGAAAGTTGCAGGACGCCGGCAAGGCGCCGAACCGGCGCGGCACCAAGGTGCGCTTCCGGCCCGATCGGGAGATTTTCGGGGCGAGAGCGCATTTCGAGCCCGAACGCGTGTTCAAGATGACGCGCTCGAAGGCTTATCTGTTCGGTGGCGTCGAAATCCGCTGGTCATGCGCCAAGGAACTGTTGCGCGGCGAAGCCGATGTGCCGGAAAAGGCAACCTTCCACTTCGCCGACGGCTTGAAGGATTATCTGTCGGAGACGCTCGCCGGCGCCACCCTGGTCCATCCGGAAATTTTCACCGGCAGCGCCGGCAAGACCGGCGCGCATGGCGCGGTGCAATGGGCGGTGGCCTGGACCGCCGACGCCGACGGCTTCCTCAACTCCTATTGCAACACCATCCCGACACCCGATGGCGGCACGCACGAATCCGGATTGCGCTCGGCGCTCCTGCGCGGGCTCAAGGATCACGCCGAGCGCCTCGGCCAGGGCAAGCGCGCGGCCGCGATCACCTCGGACGACGTGATGGCCGGCGCCGGCGCCATGCTCTCGGTGTTTATCCGCGAGCCGGAATTCCAGGGCCAGACCAAGGACCGGCTCGCCACCGCCGAAGCGCAGAAGATCGTCGAGCAGGCGATCAAGGACCCGTTCGACCATTGGCTCGCCGGCAATCCGGCGCAGGCGAGCAAGCTGTTCGACTTCGTAGTCGAGCACGCCGAGGAGCGCATCCGCCGCCGGGCGGAAAAGGACATCGCGCGCAAGAGCGCGGTGCGCAAATTGCGGCTTCCCGGCAAACTCGCCGACTGCACCAATTCCGCCGCCGAAGGCTCGGAGATTTTCGTCGTCGAGGGCGACTCGGCCGGCGGCTCGGCCAAGCAAGCCCGCGACCGCTCCAGCCAGGCGATCCTGCCGCTCCGCGGCAAGATCCTCAATGTCGCCTCGGCCGGCAAGGACAAGCTCGCGCAGAACCAGCAGCTCGCCGATCTCGTCCAGGCGCTCGGCTGCGGCACCGGCGCGCATTATCGCGACGAGAATTTGCGCTACGGCCGCGTCATCATCATGACCGACGCCGACGTCGACGGCGCCCATATCGCTTCGCTGCTCATCACCTTCTTTTACCGGGAGATGCGCGGCCTGATCGACAAGGGTCACCTTTATCTCGCCGTGCCGCCGCTTTATCGGCTGAGCCACGGCGGCAAGATCGCCTATGCGCGCGACGAGGCACACCGGGACGCGCTGTTGCGCAAGGAGTTTCACGCCAACGCCAAGGTCGAGGTGAGCCGCTTCAAGGGGCTCGGCGAGATGATGGCGGCGCAGCTCAAGGAAACCACCATGGATCCGAAGAAGCGCACGCTGCTCCGCGTGGTGCTCCTTGCCGATGCGCAGAAGGAAACGGAGAAGTCGGTCGAGCGGCTGATGGGCACCAAGCCCGAGGCGCGCTTTGCCTTCATCCAGGAACGCGCCGAATTCACCGGCCAGGAATTGCTGGACGTGTGAACCCACGTCATTCCGCAAGCCGCGCAGTGGCTGTCCGGAACCCGTATTCACAGGGGGTGGTGATGGATTCCGGGCTCCGAGCTTCGCTCGGCCCCGGAATGACGGCCTTACCCACGCATCCACTCGACCAGCACCTCGTTCACGGCTTTCGGCCGCTCGAGCGTGGACAAGTGCCCGCAATCGGGGATGACGACGAGGCGTGAGCCGCTTATGCCGGCGGCAATCTCCTGCGACAGGTGCGGCGGCGTCAGTTCGTCGCCGTCGCCGACCAGCACCAAAGTCGGGCATTGGATCGCGGCGAGCCCCGGACGCGCGTCGGCCCGGCCGATGATCGCCGTTTCCTGGCGCAGGAATGCCGCCGCGCCGGTCTCCTCGGCCATGGCGCGGACGATGGCTTTCAGCGCTGCGTCACCATGCCGGTTGCGATGCACGAAGACGGGAAATTGCAGGTCCGGAACTTCGGCGAAGCGGCCGGTCCTGGCGAGCTCGATGACGCGTTGGCGGGCTTTGGTCTGTTCGGGACTTTCGGCGCGCGCCGCAGTGTCGAGCAGCGCCAGTCTAGCGACGCGCTCGGGCGCCTGACGTGTGATTTCAAGCGCGATGTAGCCGCCCATCGACAGGCCGGCGAGCGCAAAGCACGGCGGCGCCGCGGCCAAAATCCGCCGCGCGATCGCCGTCATGGAGTCGTCACGGGTGTGATCGGCGACGGTTACCGGGCCGAACTGCCACAACGCCAGTATTTGTTCGGCATAGAGCCGCGCCGAGCAATTAAGCCCGGGAACAAGCACAATCGGCGTATTGGCGGACGAAGTATCGGACATCTTCAGGCGCCTTCCGTGCCCTTCACCGCGCGAGATTTGAAGGAATCTTCTTAACTTACCGCAGCGCGGCAGGTTGACTTTCAGGCGTTCGAACCTATGTTCCGGGCACGATAACGCACGGTGGATTCGCCCAAAATTCGCGTCTTGTCGCCGTTTTCAATTCATAGGTCCCGCGCCCGGCGCGGCACCCCGATCTGAGGGTTTATGTCCTTCTCGCATCTCGGCTTGTCCGAAAAAGTTCTCTCCGCCGTCGCGGCGACTGGTTACAAAACTCCGACCCCCATCCAAGATCAAGCCATTCCCCACGTGCTGGCCCGGCGCGACGTGCTGGGCATCGCGCAGACCGGCACCGGCAAGACTGCGGCCTTCGTGCTGCCAATGCTAACCATGCTGGAGCAAGGCCGCGCGCGGGCGCGCATGCCGCGCACGCTGATCCTCGAGCCGACGCGCGAACTTGCCGCACAGGTAGAAGAAAGCTTCGCCAAATACGGCGCCAACCATAGGCTCAACGTCGCGCTGATCATCGGCGGCGTCTCGTTCGGCGATCAGGACGCCAAGCTCACGCGCGGCGTCGACGTATTGATCGCCACCCCCGGCCGCCTGCTCGACCACAACGAGCGCGGGCGGCTTCTGCTCACCGGCGTCGAATTGTTGGTCATCGACGAAGCCGATCGCATGCTCGACATGGGCTTCATCCCCGACATCGAGCGCATCTGCAAGCTCGTTCCCTTTACCCGCCAGACCCTGTTCTTCACCGCCACCATGCCGCCGGAAATCCGGCGCATCACCGAGCAGTTCCTTAGCAATCCGGTCCGCGTCGAGGTCTCCCGCCCGGCCTCCACCGTCGCCGCCACCACCCAGCTTCTGGCCAAGACCGGCCGCGACCCCGCGGAGAAGCGCGACACGTTGCGCCGCCTGATCCGCTCGGCCGAGGGCTTGAAGAACGCCATCATCTTCTGCAACCGCAAGCGCGACGTCGCCACGCTTTACCGCTCGCTGTTGCGCCACAAATTCTCGGTGCTGGCGCTGCACGGCGACATGGACCAACCCGCGCGCACGGCGGCGCTCGAGCAGTTCCGCAAGAACGAGGTGACGCTCCTGGTCGCGTCCGACGTCGCCGCGCGCGGCCTCGACATTCCCGACGTGAGCCACATCTACAATTTCGACGTGCCCTATCACGCCGACGACTACGTGCACCGGATCGGCCGCACCGGCCGCGCCGGCCGAAGCGGCACGGCGATCACCTTGGTGGCGGGAGGCGACGACCAGAAGGCCGTCGCCGCGATCGAGAAGCTGATCGGCCAACCGATTCCCTGGATGAACGGGCCGTTGCCCGACGAAAGCGCCGGGCCGCGGTCGGCAGCGCCGGCGTCGCCGCAGCGGGAGCGGCACCCGCGCCGCGGACGGCCGGACGGCCATCGCCAGCCGCAGCCGCATCGACCGGCGGCGGCTTCCGTCGCCCGCATCCCGCAACGCCCGCCGCAGCCGGCGCCATCATGCGCCGACGACGGCGACACTTCGCATCTGCCGGCGTTTCTGCTGCGCCCGGTCACGGTGAAGGCGTAAAACTCTGCATTTTTCGTGATTATGGATTCCGGGCTCGCGCCCTTGGCGCGCCCCGGAATGACAGCTTGCTAGTGCGCCGCGGCGCCCGCTTCGCTCGCCGGCTCGATCTGCACGGATTCGCCGCAGCCGCAGGCCGCCGTCTGGTTCGGATTGTTGAAGGTGAATTGCGCGGAGAGCTTGTCGACCTTGTAATCCATCTCGGTGCCGAGCAGGAACAGCACGGCCTTGGGATCGACCAGAATGCGCACGCCCTTCTCCTCGATCACCTCGTCGAGCGGATTGATTTTTTCGGCATACTCCATGAAGTAGCTCATGCCGGCGCAGCCACCGTTCTTGACGCCGACGCGCACGGCGGCGATCGGGCGCTCGGCTTTCGCCATCACCGCCTTGATGCGTTCGGCCGCGGCATCGGTGAGCCGCATCACTTGAGGTCTCGGCCGGGCAGCAGCAGTGGCCATTTCAGATTCTCCTCGTGCGACTGTTATAAGTCGAAACCACCAACAATCGCACTCAGTTGATGTAATGCGCCGGCGGCGCCGGCGCAACTCACCACATATTGAGCACCGCGCGGGCCTCGTCCGACATGCGGCTCGGGTCCCACGGCGGATCCCAGACGATCTGCACCTTGGCCTCGCGCACGCCGGGCACGCTCGCCACCGCATTCTCCACCATGGTCGGCAATTCCGCCGCCGACGGGCAATTCGGCGTCGTCAGCGTCATGTCGATCCTGACCACGCGGTCGTCGTCGACGTCGACCTTGTAGATCAGGCCGAGTTCGTAGATGTCGGCGGGAATCTCCGGGTCGTAAACGGTCTTGAGCGCGGTGACGATCTCGCCGCCGAGCCGCGCCATCTCGTCCGCCGCAACAGCGGGCCCGGCGGACGGCGGTGTCGCGGCGGCATCGTCAGCGATACCGGCGGCGTCGGTGGCGGCGTTGGCCGCCGCATCCGGTTTGGGTTCGTCCATCATGCCAAGAAGTCCTGCGCTTTGATCAGCGCCTGCGCCAGGCAATCCACCTCCTCGCGCGTGTTATACATCGCAAACGATGCGCGGCAGCTGGCGGTGACGCCGAAACGGGCGAGCAGCGGCATCACGCAATGGGTGCCGGCGCGCACGGCGACACCGGAGCGGTCGATGATCGTCGCCACGTCGTGCGGATGCGCGCCTTTGAGCTCGAAGGCGACGATCGGACCCTTGTCCCTGGCGGTGCCGAAGATGCGAAGCCGGTTGATCTCGCGCAAGCGATCGTGGGCGTAGCGCGTGAGGCCTTCCTCGTGCGCGCGGATGCGCGGCTTGCCGACCGAACCGACATAATCGAGCGCGGCACCGAGCCCGATCGCCTGCACGATCGCCGGCGTGCCGGCTTCGAATTTGTAGGGCGGATCGCCGTAGGTGACGTTGTCCTCGAACACTTCGCGGATCATCTCGCCGCCGCCGTTGAACGGCGGCATGGCGGCGAGGTGAGCGTATTTGCCGTAAAGCACGCCGATCCCGGTCGGGCCGTAAAGCTTGTGGCCGGTGAAGGTGTAGAAGTCGCAATCGATAGCGCGCACGTCGACGTCGGTATGCACGGCGGCCTGCGCGCCGTCGATCAGTACCGGGACGCCGTGGGCGTGGGCGATGCGCGTGACTTCTTTCACCGGGACCAAAGTGCCCAGCATGTTCGACATGTGGGTGATGGCCACCATTTTGGTGCGCGGCCCGAACAGCTTCTCGAACTCATCGACGAGGAAATGGCCTTCGTCGTCGACCGGCGCCCATTTGATCACCGCGCCCTGCCGCTCGCGCAGGAAATGCCACGGCACGATGTTGGAATGATGCTCCATGATCGAGAGCACGATCTCGTCGCCGGCTTTGATGCGCTCGCGCCCGAAAGTATACGCGACGAGGTTGATCGCTTCGGTGGCGTTGCGCGTAAAGATGATCTCTTCCTTGCGCCCGGCATTGACGAAGGCGGCGACCTTCTCGCGCGCGCCTTCGTAGGCCTCGGTCGCCTCATTGGCGAGATAATGCAGGCCGCGATGCACGTTGGCGTATTGGGTGGTGTAAGCGAGGTTGAGCCGATCGAGCACCGCTTGCGGCTTCTGCGCCGAAGCGGCGTTGTCGAGATAGACGAGCGGCTTGCCGTAAACCTTGGTGGCGAGGATCGGGAAATCCGCGCGGATGCGGTTGACGTCGTAAGCGCCGTCGGTGACTGCCTTGTGCATATTCATGCGCGCACTCTCAACCACGCCGCGACCTGATCCATCAACGCCTCGCGGACGCCGGCATGCTCGATGCCCTCGACCGCTTCGCCGAGGAAGGCCTGGATCAAGAGCGCCTCGGCTTCCGCCGCAGGAATGCCGCGCGCCATCAAATAAAACTTCAGGTCGCGGTCGATCGCACCCGCGGTCGCGCCGTGGCCGCACTGCACGTCGTCGGCGAAGATTTCAAGCTCCGGCTTGTTGTCCGCTTCGGCGCGGTCCGAGAGTAGCAGCGCCCGCGTCATCATCTTGGCGTCGGTCTGCTGCGCGCCGGGACGCACGATGATGCGGCCCTGGAACACGCCGTGCGCCTCGTCGTCGAGCACCGATTTGAACATTTCGCGGCTCTGGCAGCCGCGGGCGATGTGACTGGCGACGAGCGTAGTATCGGCGTGTTGCTTGCCCTTGAGCAAAGTCGCGCCGCGGATGCCGGCGACCGTGTCCTCACCGTCAAATTTGATGAATAGCTGGTCGCGCACCACGGCACCGCCGATGGTGAAGGTAAACGCGTTGAAGCGGGCCCTGGCGCCGATCGCCGCCGCCAATGTCGAAACATGCAGCGCATCCGAGCCTTCGCTGATGATCTTGACATGATCGACGTGGGCTTCGTCGCCGACGAACATTTCGAGCGCCGCATTGACCTGATAATCGACCGCCGCCGGCCCCTCGTGGCTCTCGATGAGCATGACGCGGGCGCCCTGCTCCACCACCGCGAGCGAGCGGAGAAAGCTCGCCGCCGGCCTATCGCCGGCGACAAAGACGAGATGCAGCGGCCGCTCGAGGGCCGCGCCGGCGGCCACGCGGATCACCGCGCCGTCGCCCATCAGCGCGGTGTTGAGCGCGACCGCGACATCGCTGGCGGGCGCCAGCTTGCCGAGATGCGCGGTCAGGACCGGATCGTTTGCGGCGAGCGCGTCGGCGAGCGAACCGACGCTGAGCCCTTTTTCCAGCGCCGCAAGGTCGGACAGTTCCGGCACGAATGCGCCATCGACGAAGACGAGCCTGCGGGTTTCGACGTCGCCGAGCACCGCGCCCGCCGTCTTCGCCCGCGCAATCGCCGCCGCATCGGGCGGGCCGGCCAGCGGCTTCGCCTCGCGCATGAGCGCGCGCAGATCGGTATATTTCCAGTCCTCGACGCGGCGGTGCGGCAGGCCTTCCCGGGCGAACACATCGAAGGCGGCCGCGCGTTTTTCCGCGATCTCCGGGCCGCCGGCAAGGCGTGCGCGCGCCGATGCGAACTCCTGCGCCAGCACGGTTTCCGCCGCCGTCTTGATGACTTTCACATCAGCCATGTTCGCAACAACTCTGGCATTCATCTATTTCGCTTCAGGCCGCGGCCTCTTCCTGATACTCGGCATAACCGCGCGCCTCGAGTTCGAGCGCCAGGTCCTTGCCGCCGGTCTTGACGATGCGGCCGCGCGCCATCACGTGCACCACGTCGGGCACGATGTAATTGAGCAGCCGCTGATAGTGGGTGATGATGACGAAGGAGCGGGCCGCGCCGCGCAGCCGGTTGACGCCGTCGGCGACGATGCGCAGCGCGTCGATGTCGAGGCCGGAGTCGGTCTCGTCGAGCACCCCGAGCCGCGGCTCAAGCAGCGCCATTTGCAGGATTTCGTTTCTTTTCTTCTCGCCGCCGGAAAAGCCGACATTGACGGCGCGGCGCAGCATCTCCGGCTCGATGCCGAGGTCTTTGGCGACCGCACGCACCTTTTTCAGGAATTCCGGCGTGGACAGCTCCGCTTCGCCGCGCTTCTTCCTCTGCGCATTGAGCGCGGTGCGCAGGAACGTCATGGTGGCGACGCCGGGGATTTCCAGCGGATATTGAAAGGCGAGGAACAGGCCCGCGGCGGCGCGCTCGTCGGGCTCCATGTCGAAGATGTTCCTGCCGTCGAACTTAACTTTGCCGGAGGTCGGCTCGTAACCGTCCTTGCCGGCCAGCACATAGGCGAGCGTCGATTTGCCCGAGCCGTTCGGGCCCATGATCGCGTGCACCTCGCCCGCATTCACGGTGAGATCGAGGCCGCGCAAGATTTCCTTGCCCTCGATTCCGGCGTGCAGGTTCTTGATTTCCAAAAGTGACATTATCCGACCGAACCCTCCAGCGAGACCGAGATCAATTTCTGCGCCTCGACCGCGAATTCCATCGGCAGCTGCTGCAGCACGTCCTTGACGAAACCGTTGACGACGAGCGCGGTCGCTTCCTCGGCCGACAGCCCGCGCTGCCGGCAATAAAACAGCATCTCCTCGGAAATCTTCGAGGTGGTCGCCTCGTGCTCGAACACCGTCGCCGCGTTCTTTGCCTCGATATAGGGCACGGTATGCGCGCCGCAGTGCTCGCCGATCAGAAGCGAATCGCAATTGGTGAAGTTGCGCGCGCCCGTGGCGCGGCGGTGCGAGGTCACGAGCCCGCGATAGGTGTTGTTGGAATGCCAGGCGGCGATGCCCTTGGAAATGATGCGGCTCGTCGTGTTCTTGCCGAGATGCAGCATCTTGGTGCCGGAATCGACCTGCTGATAGCCGTTGGAGATGGCGATCGAATAGAACTCGCCGCGCGAATTGTCGCCGCGCAGGATGCAGCTCGGATATTTCCAGGTGATGGCGGAACCGGTCTCCACCTGCGTCCAGGAGATTTTCGCGCCTCTGCCGCGGCAATCGCCGCGCTTGGTGACGAAGTTGTAGATGCCGCCCTTGCCCTGCGCGTCGCCCGGATACCAGTTCTGGATGGTCGAATATTTGATCTCGGCGTCGTCGAGCGCGATCAACTCGACCACGGCGGCGTGCAGCTGGTGCTCGTCGCGCATCGGCGCGGTGCAGCCTTCGAGGTAGCTAACATAGGAGCCCTTGTCGGCGATTATCAGCGTGCGCTCGAACTGGCCGGTGTTGCGCTCGTTGATGCGGAAATAGGTCGACAGCTCCATCGGGCAGCGCACGCCCGGCGGCACGTAGACGAACGAGCCGTCGGAGAACACCGCCGAATTGAGTGTGGCGAAGAAATTGTCCGAGATCGGCACCACCGAGCCGAGATACTTCTTCACCAACTCGGGATGCTGCTGGATCGCTTCCGAGATCGGCATGAAGAGAACGCCGGACTTGGCCAGCTCGGCCTTGAAGGTGGTGGCGACCGAGACGGAATCGAACACCGCGTCGACGGCGACGCGGCCATAGCTGCCTTCGCCTGCGCTCTCGCCTTCCTCACCTTCCTCGCCGGCCGGCTTGCGAATACCGAGCAGCGCCTCGCGCTCGCGCAACGGAATGCCAAGTTTCTCATAGGTGCGCAGGATTTCCGGATCGATCTCGTCGAGCGATTTCGGTCCGTCTTTCTTCTTTGGCGCGGAATAGTAATAGAGATCCTGGTAGTCGATCGGGCCGTATTCGACCTTGGCCCATTTCGGCTCGCGCATGGTCAGCCATCGCTTGTAGGCGTCGAGCCGCCAAGCCAGCATCCATTCGGGCTCATTCTTTTTCGCCGAGATAAAGCGGACCGTATCCTCCGAAAGGCCCTTCGGGGCCTTGTCGGATTCGATCAGCGTCTCGAACCCATATTTGTACTGATCGACGTCGAGACCGCGGACCTGGTCGACGGTCTCCTGCACTGCCGGCATTCGTCCCTCCGCTCACGGTTTCAAGGACCGCGGGTTGGATTAAGTCGGTATGGTCAGGTGTGCCTGTCCCTGGTCATCCCCACCAAAAGCCGTTGAACCATTCCAACAGCCGTAAAATCCGTCATAAGAGCCAGCGAGTTAGGCGGCGATACCGTGCCGCTCCCTGGACCTCTTAGATAATGCACTGGACAGCTTTCTCCAAGCATTTAGGAACCGTTCGACGTCGGTTTTCGCGGTGGAGGGGCCAAGGCTGAGGCGGATGGCCCCGCGCGTGAGCTGCGGCGAAACCCCCATGGCGGCAAGGACATGGGAGGGTTGCACCTTGCCCGACGAGCAGGCGGCGCCGGACGATACCGCGACCCCTTCGAGGTCGAGCGCGATGATGGCGGTCTCGGCTTTGACGCCTTCGACCGCGAACAGGGTGGTATTTGGCAAACGTTCGCCGGCAGCGCCGGCAGCGCCGAAAATCACCGCTTGCGGCGTGATCGCGCGCAGCCCCTCCTCCAATTCCGTCCGCAGCGCCAGCATGTGAGCGGCTTCGGCGGCGAACTGCGCATGCGCGGCCGCGGCGGCCGCACCGAAGGCCGCTATGCCGGCGACATTCTCTGTGCCGGCGCGCAAGCCGCGCTCCTGGCCGCCGCCGCGAATGAGCGGATCGGCGAAATGAATGACCTCGCTCGCCCGGATGAGCGCGCCGACGCCTTTGGCGCCGCCGATCTTATGGGCCGAGAGCGTCAACAGGTCGGCGCCGAGCGCCGTCATGTCGCAGGCCATCCGCCCCGCCGCCTGCACCGCGTCCACATGCAGAAGGCCGTTGGCCGTGTGCGTCAGCGCCGCGACTTCGGCGATCGGCTGCACGATGCCGGTTTCGTTGTTGGCGAGCATGATGGAAACGAGCGGCCGCGAAGTCCGCGACAACGCGTCCGCGAGCGCCGCGAGCTTGACGCGGCCGTCCGCATCGACCGCGATATCTTCGATCGCCGCGCGCGGAAAGCGCCCGCCGGCGCGGACCGACGCATGCTCGATCGCCGACATCAGGAGTTTGTCGCGTGGCCTTTTCTCGGTCGCGGTCTCGATCGCGGGCGTGAGCGCGAGCGCGTTGGCCTCGGTGCCGCTCGACGTAAAGATCACGTCGGCCGCACGCGCGCCGACCAGGTGGGCGACGTTTTCGCGCGCCGACTCGATCAGTGACCGCGCGGCACGGCCTTCCGCATGTATGGAGGAGGGGTTGCCGGGGAGCGCGAGCGCCTCCTGCATGGCGCGGGCCGCCTCCGGCCGCAAAGGCGCCGTGGCGTTCCAATCGAAATAAACCCGTTCCGCCATGCCCTTAGGCCTTGTTATCGCGCTTTTGGATGCGCATCTGCGGCTTACCAAGGCCGACGCTAGACCCGCGTCGTTGTGCTTGCTTTTTGCCCCTGGCCTCGTGCTAGAAGGCGCCAACGCTCGCTCGCGCCATCTATTCGTAAAGCCGCCGGTTCCAAAATCTGAAATGGTTTTAAACACTTACGTTCGCTTGCTGGTGCCGTCAAGCGCCCGGGAATTCGGCTCGCACGGGACGGTAAATCGAGGTTCTCTTTATGCCTGAAGTCATCTTCACCGGGCCGGCCGGCCGCATCGAAGGCCGCTACCATCCGGCGCGGCAGAAAAACGCGCCGATCGGCATCGTGCTGCACCCGCATCCGCAATTCGGCGGCACGATGAACCATCCGATCGTGTACCAGCTCTATTACGCCTTCGTGCACCGCAACTTTTCGGCGCTACGGTTTAACTTCCGCGGCGTCGGGCGGAGCCAGGGCGGCTTCGACCACGGCATCGGCGAACTCTCCGATGCCGCGGCCGCGCTCGACTGGGCGCAAACGGTCAATCCGGAGGCCAGAAGCTGCTGGATCGCGGGCTTCTCCTTCGGCGCCTGGATCGGCATGCAGCTTCTGATGCGCCGGCCGGAGATCGAAGGCTTTATCTCCATTGCGCCGCCGGCCAATCTCTACGACTTTTCCTTCCTCGCCCCCTGCCCGTCGTCCGGGCTGATCATCCACGGCGACCGCGACGCGGTGGTGCCGCACCGCGACGTCAGCAATCTCGTGGAGAAGCTCAAGACGCAAAAGGGCATCGTCATCGAGCAGAAGGTCGTGCCCGGCGCCAACCACTTCTTCGACGGCAAGGTCGAGCCGCTGATGAGCTCGGTCGGCGCTTATCTCGACAAAAGGCTCGGCGGCAAAGGCGACCGGCGCAACTCAGCGGCGTGATCTGCGTCTTGGGTGGCTTCGTCGCGGAGCTTGTCATCGGGCTCCTCGCAATGAGACGCGAGCAAAATTCGGGCTCAACGCCGCCGCGAGAGCGAAGCTTTTTGTTGTTCCCCAGTATTTCGTGCACAGGCACCGGGCGACGACAGTAACGGTTACGCGATTGCATCGAATCGCCGGCCTGTGGATAATTGTAACGTGGTGTGTCGGGGGACCACCGATAATGAGAATAGAATACTTCTATCTTGTCTGCGGCTTTGTACTTTTGGCCGTTATTTTCTACTTGATCGGCAAGCTCGATATGCGGGTGCTGTCCGCGGCGTTTAGGCGCGACTAGCTTGGCTCATGCCGACTGAGCTATGTCCCACCGTATTTCGAACTCTGTTCGCATTCGCTCGGCATACCGATCAGCCCAAGTATCAGCCAGAGATTCCCAATGACGCTTCAAATCAAGGAAATCCCGCAGCTGCTCTAGATTGGATTGCGTTCGGGCTAACCGCGCGTAGTCATCGGCGTATTGCAGACAGATATGCCTCTGCTCGCTGAGCAATTCGAGCATGGCGAGATAGCGCGGGCTCATTGGCCATACTGGCGGCGGACGTAGGCATATTGCACCGCCAGCGCAAGCACGCCGAGATCGACCAGCCCCCAACTCTTCAACAACACGGTAAGCATACGACGCCACCCACAATGACGTCTTATTTCATCCTCGCGTTACGGAAGAGTCAATCGGGTGAACCCGGCCAGTCGAATAATCAAAACCGGCCAATAGTTTCGGAAATAGGCCAGCACCGAGGCGGCCTATCTCTGCGCTGTAAAGATACAATATCCATCTCGCTTAAATGCTTCCAGCCAAAGGGCGAGTTCAGAATCGCGGAGAACTAGGGTCGGATTGATCGTTTCGGTCCGCTCAAACTCCCATTCTTCTGGATTGGGAAAAACTAGGCCGTTGCGGTCCGGAGAAACCGCAAACGTAGTTGGGTCTGCTTTGCTGCGGAAAAACGCAACTTGGATTTCAGACATGATCTATCTCATAGGTCGCCTAACAGTTGCAATTAGGACAGCCGCAAGATCAAATTAGGACAATCGGCTCGGAATTAGGACAGTACCCGATATACGGACCTGGACCAGCAGAGGTTTGGAGCGTGGCGACCTGCATGCGCTGGTCGACGTTGCCTCGGGTCTTCGGCCCGATGGGCTGACACAGGGTCAGGCCAGCCGCCTGCAAGCCCGCGGCATGGTTCGTCCTTACGGCGCCGGCAATTTTCGCGCGACGATGCGGGGCAGACTGGCATTACACCTAAGGCAAAAAGTTCGTTGGCGATCGGGACGCGCCGCCTGAAAGCCGGCGCAGCGTTCACGGCCGTACCAGCACGCCGCCGGTGAGCGGACGCGGGACGCCGGTCGTGGTCGGCAGGCTCAATGGCAAACCGCGCAGGCAGCGCACCGCGAGATAAGCAAAGGCCTGGGCCTCGAGCGAGTCAACCGACCAGCCGGCGGCGTGACCGGACTCGACTTTGGCCGGCTCAAGCCGCGCAGCGAGCATGCGCATGAGCGTCGGGTTGCGCGCGCCGCCGCCGGCGACGATCCAGGTTTTCGGCGCCCGCGGCAAAAGCGGCACGATGCGCGCGACCGACGCCGCGCTGAGCGCGGTCAGCGTCGCCGCGCCATCTTCGACGCTGCGATTATCCAATGTCGCACCGACCCAGCCGCGAAAGTCGTTGCGGTCGAGCGATTTCGGCGGCGGCTTGGCAAAGAACGGATGTTCCAGAGCGCGCGCGATGGCGTCCTCGTCCACCGTTCCGGCCGCCGCCATGTGGCCGTCGGTGTCGAGCAGCGCCCCGGTGCGCAAGCGCAGGAAATCGTCGATCAAGGCGTTGCCGGGACCGGTGTCGCAAGCGATCACCTGCTCGTCGTCGATATAAGTCACGTTGGCGACGCCGCCGACATTGAGCACCGCGACCGGCGGCTCGGGATCGAGATCCCGCACCAGCGCGCGGTGGAAGAGCGGGGCGAAGGGCGCCCCCTCCCCGCCCGCGGCCACATCGGCGGCGCGGAAATCGTAGACCACGGCAATGCCGAGCCACGCCGCGAGCGCGCGGCCGTCGCCGATCTGCAGGGTCAAGCCGCGCTCCGGCCGGTGCAGCAATGTTTGCCCGTGAAAACCGATCACGGTCACCTCGCCGGGCGAAAGTCCATTGGCCGCAAGGAACGTCTCCACGGCCTCGGCGTGCGCGTTGGTCACCCGCGCCTCGGCCTCGGCGATCACGCGCGGCCGCGCCGTGCGCTCCGTGACGTTGGCCGCCGCCGCCGTGGCGCTGCGCAACAGCGCGCGGTCTTTTTTCGAATAGGTCCGGTACGCGGTCGGCCCGAACCGGGTGATGACGTCGCCGTCGGTCTCGATCAGGGCGACGTCGACGCCGTCCTGCGAGGTGCCGCTCATCAGCCCGATCGCCAGAACCGGCGGCGCCGACGATACAGATGGCGAAAGCGGATCGGCCGGCATGGCGGCGTTCTTCGGTTGTGAATCGGTCATCGGACCTGTTACACCAGCGCCGCCGCGGCGGCGAGCGGCAGAATAAGCCAACTCGGATGATGATGAGCGCCTACAAGTCCGATTTTCTCAATGTGCTGGCCGAACGGGGCTTCATCCATCAGGTCTCCGAGCCCGAGGCGCTGGATGCGCTGGCGCGATCGTCGACGATTACCGCCTATATCGGTTTCGACTGCACCGCATCGTCGCTGCATGTCGGCTCGCTCTTGCCGATCATGCTGCTCTACTGGCTGCAGCAAACCGGTCACCGGCCGATCGCGCTGATGGGCGGCGGCACCACGCGCGTCGGCGACCCTTCGGGGAAAGACGAAAGCCGCCAGCTGCTGACCGACGCGGCCATCAACGAGAATCTCAAAGGCATCCGCGTCATCTTCGACAAATTTCTGCAATTCGAGAATGCCGGCGGAAATGCCGTCATGGCCAACAACGCCGATTGGCTCAACACGCTCAATTACATCGATTTCCTGCGCGACGTCGGCCGCCATTTCTCTATCAACCGCATGCTCGCTTTCGATTCGGTGAAGCTGCGGCTCGAACGCCAGCAGGAATTGTCGTTCCTCGAATTCAACTACATGATCCTGCAAGCTTGCGACTTCGCGGAACTCTACAAGCGTTATGGCTGCGTGCTGCAAATGGGCGGCTCCGATCAGTGGGGCAATATCGTCAACGGCGTCGATCTCGGCCGCCGGCTGCGAAACGCTCAGCTCTTCGCGCTCACTTCGCCGCTGATCACCACGTCCTCTG
>Ga0116224_10000321_pt1 | contig 39085 bp, 37 predicted proteins | sample Sb_taG_9_FD_89699 | JGI IMG/M metagenome (GOLD analysis project Ga0116224, IMG submission 89699) | Peat soil microbial communities from Weissenstadt, Germany - Sb_50d_b_LC metaG | ecosystem: Environmental > Terrestrial > Soil > Wetlands > Peat | place: Germany: Weissenstadt | collected 2010-09-21 | reverse complement strand
GTGTGAGGCCGGAGCAGCTCTCGGGGACGATCCAGAACGACATCCTCAAGGAGTTCATGGTCCGCAACACCTACATCTATCCCCCGGAACCAAGTATCCGCATCATCGCCGACATCTTCGATTACACGAGTCGGCGGATGCCGAGGTTCAACAGCATCAGCATCAGCGGCTACCACATGCAAGAGGCGGGGGCCACGGCCGATCTGGAATTGGCCTACACGCTGGCCGACGGCTTGGAGTACGTCCGCACCGGGATGAAGGCTGGGCTGGACGTGGACGCCTTCTGCCCGCGGCTCTCGTTCTTTTGGGCCATCGGCATGAACTACTTCATGGAAGTCGCCAAGCTGCGCGCCGCCCGCATGCTCTGGGCGAAGCTGATCAAGCCGTTCGGCCCGAAGAACGCCAAGAGCCTGTCGTTGCGGACCCACAGCCAGACGAGCGGCTGGAGCCTGACCGCCCAGGACGTGTACAACAACGTGACGCGGACCTGCCTGGAGGCGATGGCCGCCGCCCACGGGCACACGCAGTCGCTGCACACCAACGCCCTGGACGAGGCGCTGGCCCTGCCGACCGACTTCTCCGCCCGCATCGCCCGCAACACGCAGCTGTTCCTGCAGCAGGAGACCGACACCTGCAACGTCGCCGACCCGTGGGGCGGCAGTTACTACGTCGAGCGACTGACGCACGACCTGGCCCGCCGGGCGTGGCAACACCTCCGCGAGGTCGAGGAGCTAGGCGGGATGACCCAGGCCATCCAGGCGGGCATCCCCAAGATGCGGATCGAGGAGGCGTCGGCTCGCACCCAGGCACGGATCGACCCGGCCAACAGACGGTTGTGGGGTTGAACAAGTACAGGCCGGCCACGGCCGAACAGATCGACGTACTCAAGGTGGACAACACCGCCGTCCGCGAGGCCCAGGTCGCGAGCCTGAAGAAGCTGCGGGCCGAGCGCGACCAGGCCCGGGTCGATGCGACCCTGAAGGCCCTGACCGACGCCGCCCGGACGAGGACCGGCAACCTGCTGGAACTGGCGATTGACGCCGCCCGAGCGAAGGCCACGGTGGGCGAGATTAGCGAGGCGCTGGAGCGAGTTTATGGGCGGTACGAGGCCCCGGTACGAGTCGTGCGGGGCGTGTACGCGGCTGAGGTCGGAGGAGGGCAAGCCGTGACGGAAGCAGTGCGCCGGCTGGTGGAGCGGTTCGAGCGCGCTGAGGGCCGGCGGCCGCGGATGCTGGTCGCCAAGATGGGGCAGGACGGCCACGACCGCGGCCAGAAGGTGATCGCCACCGCCTTCGCTGACCTGGGGTTCGACGTGGACGTCGGCCCGCTGTTCCAGTCGCCCGCGGAGACGGCCCGACAGGCGGTGGAGAACGATGTCCACATAGTCGGCGTCAGCACCCTGGCGGCCGGGCACCTGACCCTGGTGCCGCAGCTGCGGCAGGAGTTGACCAAACTGGGGCGCGAGGACATCATGATCGTCGCCGGTGGGGTGATCCCACCGCAGGACTACCCGGCGCTGTACGAGGCCGGGGCGTCCGCCGTGTTCGGCCCGGGGACGGTGATCGGGGAGGCAGCGGACAAGCTGGTGCGCGTGCTCGCAGACAGACTGGGGGTGAGTCTGAACTAACATGTCCGCCGACTTTTCCCCAATCCGTGGCCCACGCCGTCGGGAGCTGACGGCGGACGAGTACTATGCCGGCGTGCGCGCCTGCGACGTGGCGGTGCTGGCCCGCGCCCTGACCCTGATCGAGTCGAACAGCCCCCGTCACCAACCCCTGGCCGAGCGTCTCCTCACCCGGCTGCTGCCGCACACCGGCGGGTCAGTCCGGGTCGCAGTGAGCGGCCCACCGGGGGTCGGCAAGAGCACCTTCATCGAGGCCCTGGGGCTGTATCTCGTGCGCCGCGGGCTGCGGATAGCCGTGCTGGCCGTGGACCCGTCCAGCGGTGTCAGCGGCGGTAGCATCCTCGGCGACAAGACGCGGATGCCCCGGCTATCGGTCGCTCCGGCCGCCTACATCCGCCCGTCTCCTTCGGCGGGCACCCTCGGCGGCGTCGCCCGGAAAACGCGCGAAGCCCTGCTGGTGTGCGAGGCGGCCGGGTACAACATCGTCCTCGTCGAGACCGTCGGCGTCGGTCAGTCCGAGACAGTCGTGGCCGACATGACCGACTGCTTCCTGGGTCTGATGTTGCCCGGCGCCGGCGACGAGCTGCAAGGGATCAAGCGCGGCCTGCTCGAGCTGGTGGACGTGATCGCGGTCAACAAGGCCGACGGCTCGACCCGGTCGGCCGCCGAGTTGGCCGCCGAACAGTACCGGATGGCCCTGCAATCGTTGGCCGGCCGGCAGGGCGACCCGCCCGCGGTGCTGACGTGCAGCGCCTTGCAGCAGGAGCGCGTGGACGCCGTGTGGGGCGCCGTCGAGCGACGACACGCCCAACTGGCGGCGAGTGGGGGTCTGGCCGAGCGGCGGCGGCGGCAGAACCTCCGCTGGCTGTGGGCCCTGGTCGAGGACCAACTCCGGCAGGCCCTGCATGCACACCCCGCGGTGCGGGCGATTCAGGACAGCCTTGAACGGGAGGTGCTGGCCGGCACCGTCCCGGCCGCGGCCGCCGCTCGGCGCATCCTGGAGGCGTTTTCTTCACTTGTTTAGCCGCCCCCCTCGATTTATCGTTTCGCGAAACGATAAATCGAGGGCGGCGGCTACACGCACGGGATCGACCATGGCTTTTCCATTTCCCATCCTGACCGCGGAGGAGGCGGCCGACCTCATCGCGCATGGCGCGACCATCGGCTTCAGCGGCTTCACCCCGGCCGGCGCGGCCAAGGCCATCCCGAAGGCGCTCGGCGAGAAAGCGAAGCGCGAGCACGCCGCCGGCCGAGACTTCAAGGTCACTGTCCTGACCGGCGCCTCCACCGGGCGCTCCCTGGACGGGGCCCTCGCGGCGGCCGAGGCGATCAGCTTCCGCATCCCCTACCAGTCGGACCCGACCCTGAGGAAGCAGATCAACTCGGGCCAGGTGCGCTTCGCCGACATGCACCTGTCGCAGGTGCCCCAGGTGGTCAGATACGGCTTCCTCGGCCCCGTCCACTGGGCCGTCGCGGAGGCCTGCGACCTCACCGCGGGCGGCGGCGTGGTCCTCACCACCTCGGTCGGCGCCTCCAACACCTACCTCCGCCTGGCGAAGCGCGTGCTGATCGAGCTCAACGCCAGGCACCCGCCGTATCTGCTGGGCCTGCACGACCTGTTCGAGCCGAAGGACCCGCCGGCGCGGCAGGAGATCCCGGTGTACCACGTCACGGACCGCATCGGCTCGCCCATCTGCCTCGTGGACCCCAACAAGATCGCCGGGGTAGTGCTGACCGACCTGGAGGACGAGAACGGCGCCTTCGATGAGCCGACGCTGGTGACGGACAAGATCGGGCACCACGTGGCGGACTTCCTGGCCGGCGAGATGTGGGACGGGCGGATCCCGCCCCGGTTCCTGCCGCTCCAGTCGGGCGTGGGCAACATCGCCAACGCGGTGCTGTCGGCGATGGGGCAGAACCGGGAAATCCCGGACTTCGAGATGTACACCGAGGTGCTGCAAGACTCGGTCATCCCGCTGCTGGAATCCGGCCGCTGCCGCTGCGCGTCCACCTGCGCGCTGACGCTGTCGCCGGCCGCGATGCGCCACGTCATCGCGAACCTGGACTTCTTCAAGGGCCAGGTCGTGCTGCGGCCGCAGGAGGTCTCCAATAGCCCCGAGGTCGTACGCCGGCTGGGGGTCGTGTCGATGAACACGGCGATCGAGGTGGACCTGGGCGGCAACGTGAACTCGACGCACGTGATGGGCAAGACGATGATGAACGGCATCGGCGGCTCGGGCGATTTCACGCGCAATGCCTATCTGTCGATGTTCTCCTGCCCCTCGACGGCCAAGGGGGGCAAGATCTCTGCCATCGTGCCCCTGGCCTCGCACATGGACCACAGCGAGCATTCGGTGCAGGTCATCGTCACCGAGCAGGGCGTCGCCGACCTGCGCGGCAAGGACCCGCACGAGCGCGCCCAGTTGATCATCAACAACTGCGCCCACCCGGATTACCGCGAACAATTGCGCGACTACCTGAAGATGACCAAGTCGGGGCACGAGCCGCTGTCCCTGTCGCTGGGCCTGGCCATGCACCGCCAGTTCCTGCGGCACGGCGACATGCGCCACATCGACTGGGAAGAGTTCCAGTAGGAGAGCCGCTTGCGGCTTCGCAATCGTTCCTGCGAAGCCGCAAGCGGCAAGAGGGTTGTTGATACCGCTTCTAAACGAGGCACCACGCGCGCAGGGCCAGGCGGATAAGGTCGGCGGAGCTGACGTGGGTGGCGTAGTCGCGGTCGTCCAGTGGCTTGTACCACCGCACGGGCCACTCCCACGCGAGGTGAGCCAGGGCCGCGGCGGTCAGCGCCGCCTCCAGCGAGCCGAAGGGGCACACGTCCGAAAGCACTCCTTGAAGGATGAGGAACGCCTTGCGGAACAGCAGCAGTCGCGGCGGAAAGTGAACGCCGGCCCCGGCCAGGGCGTCGAGCAACCCGATCGCCCACGACGGTCCCGGCGGCTGGTACCAGCGGACCCCGGCGAGTGCCGCCGCGACGTGGCGGCGGATAAGGCCCTCGTCGGCCCCGTCACGAGCCAGCCCGGCGACGGCGGCGGAAACCCGCGCCGCGTCCCGAGCCAGGCCGCCCACGAAGATCTGCGACATCCGCACCCGGTCGTCGGCTGTCAGTTCTCCGGCGAGGCTCCAGTCCAGAATGGCCAGCCGTCCGTCGGGCGTGGCCATCAGGTTGCCGGCGTGCGGGTCGCCGTGGAACAGCACCGACTCGTCGCGGCTGAACAGCACCTGCGACAGCAGCGCGCGCACCGTCGAGTAGAACAACGCCGGTCGCTGCCAGGGACGCCTTGCCTGTGGGTCCGTGACCCGGAACCCGTAGGCGCGCTCCATGGTTGTCACGGCGCCTGTGCAAAAGGGCAGTAGCCCGGGAACCTGCACGTCCGACTGTCCGGCGAATTGCCTTCCGGCAAGGCGCAGGTGTGCCTGTTCCTGGCGCACCTGCACCTCATTGGTGAGCAGGTCGGCCACATCGTTGAGGATCTCGCGGTAGTCGAGCGGCGGGAGGCCGTAGGCGGCCCATCGCTCCTCCAGATAGGCGGCCAGCCGGCCCAGGATGTTGAGGTCCTCGTCGAGACGCCCCACGACGCCGGGCTTGAGCAGCTTGGCCACCCCGTGCCGGCGGGGCGCGTCGGCCCCGTCGGCAGGGTCTGACCAGGTGAGCGGCACCACGACGGCCACGCTTGCCTCGGCCAGGGGGCGCTCGCCCACCCGGATGCGGTACTCCTCCGCCGCGGGGCCCAGTTCGCGCTCGAGAATCGGCCGCCACTGCTCGGGCGGCGTGTGCGGCTCGCGACTTTCCAGCTCCTGGAGGTGCCGGCGCAATTCCGGGTCGAAGTGACGGTTGCGTGCGACGACTTGCCCGATCTTGTGCAGCGCCGGGCAGGCGTGGAGGAACAGCACCAGCCGGCGCGGGAGTTCGGCGTCGGCGGGCAGGTCGGCCTGGGCCTGGAAGATCTCGGCCAGCCGTAACGGGGAGAGGTGCCGTAGGAAGAACGTCAGCCCGTCGGCCACGATCGGCCGGAACTCGGCATAGCAGTCGGGCACGACGGCCGCCAACTCTTGCGGATCGATCTGGAACGCCCCGGGGATCATGACTACCTTTGCCCCCACTCGCGGACCCGTGTGTGAGACCCTGGCCGGTAGTTGGGCGTCTAGCAATCGGAGTGCCGGAGTGTCAAGCGCCTGCCCTCTCCCCTGTCTTGGGCCCTGCCGTGCGGCCCGCATTCGAGGCCATTACCCCGGCAAGGAAGTTGGTCACACAAGCCCGACGCGCTAGCGAGGGACGTCGGCTTCCGCTCGCTGGCGCTTCGGGCTTGTGTCCCCTCGCGGGCGCTTCGGGCTTGTGTCCTCTGGCCCCTCTCTGGAGCAGAACAGCACAGTCCCGGTCCAAAACCGCACAGCCGGGACGGCGTCGAGCCGAATGGTGGGACAGTCAGCCCTCCGGGGAAGATCGGTCAAGTAGCTTCTCCGGGGAGGGAGACGGCGTGCCGGCACGGGAAATGCCTACCCCCTCTGTGGCATCGGACCGAACTGGCGCACATCACGAGGGACGCATAATGATATTCCCACAGGAAATGGATAAGATTCCCTTTTTGCGGAATCTGGGCGGGACGTACGCCAACGACCTGGCCCGGATGGCCCAGCTGCAGGAGCGCCCGGCGGGCGCCGTGATCTTCCGGCGGGGCCAGGACTTGTCGGTCATCTACTTCGTGCTCGAAGGCGAGGTGGGCCTCGAGGTCCACGTGTCGCCGCAGGAAGTTGCGGAGGTCCATCGGGTCGGCCCGGGGGACTTGCTCGGCTGGTCGCCGGTGCTGGGACGGCGATCGATGACGGCGACGGCTCGCGCGGTGACGCCGACCCGGCTGGCCGTCCTCGCCGTCGATCAGATCGTGCAGATGTGCGAGCGCGACCCGCTCTTCGGGACAGCGTTTCATCGCCAGGTGGCGATCGTCCTGTCGTCGCGCCTCGACGACACGCACCGGCGGCTGTCGCACCACCTGACCCGACGGCCGATCCCGGCCGAGGGCAGTGACTGAGTCGGCTCGCCGGACCTGCCGGGGCCTCACTGGCTCGCGACGCGGCCCCCCTCCAGCCCATACTTGGCGATCAGCCGGTACAGGGCGCGGCGGCTGATGCCGAGGGCCCGGGCGGCCTGGACCTTGTTCCCCTTGTACTCCTCCAGGACTTCCAGGACGTGCCGCCGCTCGACTTCGCGCAGGAGCCCCGGGTCCGCCCCGGCCACGGCGAGCGGCGCGGCATCGACGATGCTGTCGGGCAGGTCGTCCAGGGTGATGACGTGGTTCTCGGCCAGGATCTGGGCCCGCTCGAGCACGTTGGCCAACTCGCGGACGTTGCCGGGCCAGCTGTACTGCGCCAGCGCCGCGGCGGCCTCCGGGTCGATGCGGGAGCGGGTCGGCCCGACCTGGCGCGTCGTCAGGAAGTGCTCCACCAAGTCGGGGATGTCCCGCGGGCGCTCGCGCAGGAGCGGCAGCTCGATGGTCACCACGGCGAGCCGGTAGTAGAGGTCCTCGCGGAAGCGGCCCGCTTTCATTTCCTCCTCGAGCGGTTTGTTGGTAGCCGCCACCACGCGGACTTCGGCGTGCGTCTCCTGCGTGCCGCCGACCCGCCGGTAGTGGCCGTCCTCCAGGACGCGCAAGAGCTTCGCCTGGAGGCCGGGCGCCATCTCGGCGATCTCGTCAATGAACAGCGTGCCCCCCTCCGCGACCTCGAACAAGCCAGGCTTGGCCTGTAGCGCCCCGGTGAAGGCGCCCTTCTCGTGGCCGAACAGTTCGCTCTCCAGCAGCGTCTCCTGCAGGGCGGCGCAGTTGATGGTGACCAGCGGCCGCTCGCGCCGCGGGCTGTTCATGTGCAGGGCGCGGGCGACCAACTCCTTGCCGGTGCCGCTGGCGCCGCGGACCAGGACGGTCGAGTCCGTCGGCGCGACCTTCTCGATCAGGCGCAGGACGCGCTGCAGGCCCGGGCTGGAGCCGACCAGGGAGTAGCGCGGCGACTCGTAGCGCAGCTGCTCGACCCACTGGCGCTCCCGGCGGGCAAGCCGGACCTTCTCGTAAGCCTTCTGGACGTGGACCTCCAGCTCCGGCAGCTGGAATGGCTTGGTGAGGTAGTCGTAAGCGCCCTGCTTCATGGCCTGAATGGCCGTCTCGATGCTGCCGTGGCCGGTCAGCATGATGGCCTCCAACTCGGGCCAGCGCTCCTTGAGCTGGCCCAGCAACTCGATACCGGTCATGCCCGGCATGTGCAGGTCGAGCAGCGCCACGTCGTAGGGTGCGTGGCCGGCCTTCGCGAGGGCCTCCTCGCCGTCGGCCGCTTCCGCCACGGCCATGCCGAGGCGCTGAAACCGGCGGGCCAGGGTCTGGCGCAACGCCTCGTCGTCATCGACGATCAACAGGCGCAAGGGCGGAGGCGTGGCATTTGACATGGAAGGTCGGTTCGGGGACGGCGCCCACACGTGGCCGCCGGCAATTCCAGGTAGTGCGACACAATTATCACTCTACCATCCCCACCCTTCGCGAGCCAAGCCCGCCCGCACGGCGATGTCCGTCGCTCAGCGGCGGGTCGCAGACCCGGGCGGGTCTGCGACCCGCCGCTCAACGAGCACTGCCTCCCGGCGCAGGTGTTAGAGTCTGTTGCGAAAGCCGCTTGTGGCTTAGCGGATTCCAGGCTTCCGCTAAGCCGCAAGCGGCTTTCGCAACAGACTCTTAGACCGGGGCGAGCTCGTCGGCGGGTGCAACCGGCTCCTTGGCTCCCACGACGAAGGGCGACTTGAGCGAGAGCACCGGGCACGGCGCCCGGCGCAGGACGGCCTCCGCGACGCTGCCCATCAGGAGCCGGCCCAGCCCGGTGCGGCCGTGCGTGCCCATCACGATCAGGTTGGCGCCCAGCACGCGCGCCTGGCCAACGATCTCCGCGGCCGGCTCCCCCTCGGCCACGCGGTACTCGACCTCCACGCCGGGGTCGGGGAGATGAAACCCGGCGAGCCCGGCTTTCACGTCGGCCGGCGTCCAGACGAGGTCGGTCACGACCGGGCCCAACTCGCCGTAGGCGACCACCGCCGGGGCCCGAACGTACAGAACGATCAGGCGCGAGCCGTGGTCGCGCGCCAGCGAGCAGGCCGCCGCGAAGGCGTGCTGGGCCTGGTCCGAGAAGTCGGTCGGGTGCAGGATAATTCGTATGGGAAGCATGGCAGTCCCTCCTCGGCAAGGTGGGCGACGTCTGGAAACGTGCAGTCCGTCAAAGACAGGATTCGGATGAGCAAGAAATGTGCCCGCGGGCGGCGCCGGCACCGGGATCCGAGAACTGCCGCCATTCCGCGGCCCGAGCGGGCCGGGACGGCGAGCCCGCCCGCGGAAGCGCGCGCGGCGGCTGTGCGGGAACGGCCCGAAGGTGTGCTGAATTGCGACACCTCGTCGCCGTACCTCGCTGCGCTCGCGGCCGCCCGTTCAGGACATCCGGTTGATTGCGGCCGAGATGCGGCAATTCCTCGAGGCGGGGTGCTGCGCGGTATTTGGTTTGCTATCCTCCGCACAGACGACGTCGGCCCAAGGAGCCGACCCACAGCAGCGGGTCGGGCCGTCCGGCCGGGCGAGTACGTTGCCGCCGCGGACGTGTTCATCGACTCGCGGCCGGCTCAGGAAGGCGCGGAATAACCCTCAGAAGCGCGCCGGCGGGTGGAAGTCTTCAGGGTCATTGTTGAGAGGAGTCAGGTCATGGTTACCACGGCGGAACTCACCGAATACCTGGACGAAATTCGGCTCCAGGTCTGCACGCGCTGCGTCGATCGGCCCCCCGGCGGGCCGCCGTGCGCCCCCCTGGGCAAGCAATGCGGCATCGAGCTGCACCTGCCGGAGTTGATCGAGGCCATCCACGGAGTCAACAGCACCTCGATCATGCCGTACCTGGACAACAACCGCCACCAGATCTGCGAGCACTGCCCCCAGCAGCACAGTAGCGACTGTCCGTGTCCGATGGATTACCTGGCCGTCCTGCTCGTTCAGGCGGTCGAGACGGTCGATGCACGGCGCGCCGCGGCCGTCGGGGCCTGACGCGCGGGAAGAGGGATGTGCGGCCCCAGACGCCAGGCGTGGGGGGCAAGCACAGGCGGCAGGCAGAGCGGCGGCACCACGAAACGACAAGGAGGCGACCGATGGGCATTCAGGTGGCGTTACTCGGTCTCGCGCTGGTGAGTGCCCTAATCTGTGCGCGATGGGCGATGGAGTTGGGCTTCTCACAATTCGGGCAGTTGCTCTGGGGCCTAGCCGGCTTCGTGGGCGGCCCCGTGGTGCTGCTGATCCTGTACGTACGCCTCCTCCGTGTGGCGCCGGACTCGGCAAGGCGGTGGTTCTAGGGTACGACCTCACGGCCCCGGCCCTCGTTTTCGGCCCGGATTTCGTGACGTCGGCGCGACCAGCAGCCGCCCCGAATCCGGTCGGTCGAGAAAAGGAGCCATGCCATGTCAATCGGCCACATCATCGCCCGCGGCTTCGCGGCCGCCCATGCCGCGCTCGTCGGCGCGCTGTTCGTGTTCCTGTTACAGGCCCCCGTTCAAGTGCTGTCCGCAGTCGGGCAGGGCCTTCAGGGGGAGGCGATGCGCGGGGCGGGGCAGCAACCCGACATGAACCTCGTGATGCTGAGTCTGGGCTTCTCCTGCGGCACCTTCGTGCTGGCGCTGGCCGTGTTCTTCCTCTTCCCCCTGGTGCAGGGCGGCATCCTCGGTCAGGTCCGCGTCCGCCTCGAATCCCCCGGGCAACGGCCGGGACCATTCGGGGTCTACGGGCGGGCGTTTTATCGCCGCCTGCTGGGAAGCCAGGCCCTGTTCACGCTAGTGATCCTCGTGGTCATGGTGCCGGTGATGTGCCTCAGCGTGGTCGTGACGCTGCAGGAGATTGCCAGGGCCATGCCTGCCGGGGCGGCGGAAGGGGCACCCGCCCCAGCGACCCTGGACCCCCACGAATTCACCCGTCAGCTCCTGTCGAACCCCGCGGTGCTGGCCGGCATGGTGATCGCATCGTTACTGGTGTCGGCGGTCGGCATCGTCTACTGGGTGGCCAATTGCATCGTCGTGTCCGAACGGGAGCGCGTCGTGGTTTCCTGGCGGAAAGCGCTGCACTTCTGCCGGCAGAACTTCTCCGCGGTACTGGTCGTGTGGTTGTTAAACCTCGCCGTGGGGCTAGTGATTTCCCCCCTGGGCCTGGTCGTTCAACTGGGACTTGTAGCGAGGGTCGTGCCGGTCGTGGCCCTGGCACTGGTCGTGGCCCTGACACTGCTGTACGCCGCTCTCATCAGCTACTGGAGCGTGCTCCTGGCGGGCCTGACCATGTCGCTGTATCTGGCGCGCCGGTCGCCAGCCGAACAACCGGAGCCGGCAGTGTCGGCGCCGGCCTGAGGCGCCGGCCCGCGTGACTCCCTTGACGACGGCGGCGACGACGAGCACCACAGCGGCACGGCGGTTGCTATACAGGCATCAGCCCTTCACCGGTCATCGGAGACACGACATGGCGACAACATACGAATCCCCACGTGCCCGAACGTTCGCTCGCATCGCCGGCCTCAGTCGGTTCGGCTTCCTGGGCTTCCTGGGCTTCCTGGGCTTCCTGGGCTTCCTGGGCTTCATTCCCGGCTGCGAGCGGTTGTTTGGCCTGTCTGGCCTCTCGGGCCTGGGTGGCTTCTTTGGCTTCGCCGGTTTCTTCGCCGTTGCTAACCTCATCGAGCGCGCCCATCACCGAGACGCCAACCACGCCTGAGCCGGCATCAACCGACGAGCCGCACGGCCGGGCGACTTCGCGCGCGGCCTCCGCGGCCCTCGACGGATGCCTCCGGCTGACTGTTCCCGGCGCCCATCGGACAGGCGCCCGAGGCCCACTGAAAGGGCAGGAAGGCGATGACTACCACCGGCTTGTTTGGGATCGAGCGTGAGGGCGACGTCCTCGTCGTCACCCCCACCGCAGACCTGCGTGAGTTCCGTTACGAGGACATCGAGGCGGGGGCTCGAGGCATCCTCGACTTGCTGGGGCCGCCGGGCATCACCGGCGTGGTTCTGGACTTCTGCAAGACCGACTCCTACGGCTCCACTGCCCTTGGGTTCTTCCTCCGCCTGTGGAAGAGGATCAGCAGCCGCGGCGGGCGCATGGCCTTTTGCAACGTCTCCGAGCACGAGAAGGAGGTCCTCACCGTCACCCGGCTCGATAGCCTTTGGCCCATCTGCGGGTCGAAGGAGGAGGCGCTGAAGGCGCTCAGGGGGTAAGGGCGACGCTGCTAGCACCAAACGGTGGCGGGCCAAGATCGCGTTAACTTCGGCGTGCGACACAAGCCTGACGCGCCAGCGAAGGTTGGCCGTCCCCCTTCGCTGGCGCGTCAGGCTTGTGTCGCACGCCGAGGTTGGCCGGCCCCTTCGCTGGCGCGTCAGGCTTGTGTCGCCGACCAAGGTTCACCAGGGCAAGGCCCCGTACCGTTTGGTGCTAGTCAACGCGAGCCTGGTCAGACCTTCTCCGGCACAACCTCGCGGGATTGCAGCAGGTGCTCGATCTGCTTGAGCCGGGAGCGGACGAACAGCACGTTGGGCCACTCGAACACGTCCGCATGGGGGCCGCCGGTGCGGACGATGAGATCGCCCGCCGCGAACAGCCCCAAGACGCGATGACGGATCAGGATGTTGGGCTGCAGGTGCAGCGCCAACAGCGTGGCGTCGTAGATCTTCTCCCCCTGGCCGATCGCCTGGCGAACGCGGACCTGCCCGGGCGAGATGATGATGTAGGTCCGGGTGTCGAAGTAGAACACCGTCACCACCCAGATGGCGAACAGCCACGTCGAGAGGAACACGTAGCCGGCCAGGTTGATCTGGATGTGAAGCAAATAGAACCAGTTCAGGACGCTTTCCCACCAGCCGTAGAGGGACATCAGGGCGATCACCAGCGCGATGACCAGGACGCCGATCCATTCCCAGAGGCCGCGCAGCGGCACGTTGCTGCTGACGAAGACCACCAGCAAGGTGATGAAGAACCACGTCCCCAGGTACTGGGTGTGCGCCATGCGGACGTGGGGCTGCTCGGGCGCCGCCGACGGTTCGCCCGGCTGGCCTGGCCCGTCGGCGGGGGCAAGGTGGCCCTGGTGTTGGCCCTCGGACAGGGGCAGGATCAGGCCTTCCCGCGTCTCCAGCCGGCCCGGCTCGACCTCCACGCGCCAATCGCGCCGGGCCTCGGTGCCGGGGGGCACCACGACCATCTGGCCCCCATCCAGGTAGGTCAGGAAGGCCATCGCGTAGCCGACAAGCCAGACCGGCCACCAGTAGAAGATGGGCGAGTGGCTGTAGAGTTTGATGTCCTTCGGGCCGGACGTCGTGGCCGTCGTTTGTTGATCGATTGTGGTGGCCATGTTGCGCTCGCTCGGTCAGTGGGTCGCCAGACCGATCAGAACAGGGTTCATTCCGTCACGATGCACTTCCCCTGCGGAATCCGCGCGCCGAGAGGCGACTCATGTCGTCTTGCGAGCCAGGGGGAGCCAATGGATGGCGGCCAGCGGCCCGCCCCCCGGCACCTTGCCCGGCTCGGTCACGTACACCAGCCCCGCGTGCAGCAGCGTGTGGATGGCGGCGAAGTTCAGCAGGTCCTCGTCGCCCGGGCCCGGCGCCTCGTGGACCTCCACGGCCCCGGCGGCGGCGTCGAACCGGCCCAGCCGCTCGCGCCCGCGCGCGACGAACAGGACCGCCACGTGTCCCCCGTAGGCGGCGCGCACGACCTCGGCGACGTCGTTGGCGGTGCGCCCGGTCCCGGCCAGCTGCGCGTACTGCGCGGCGGCCTGCGCCTCCGCCTTCTCGAAGGCGGGCTTGACCACGGCCCACGCCTTCTCGTGCAGTTCCTTCTCACTCAGGCGGTCGGGGTTGCCGTGGACGCCGTGCTCCAGCAGGTGGGCATAGGTATTGGCCTGGTGGTAGATCGGCCAGAGGTAGTCCACCGACGCCAGCAACAGCGGGGCGTGCTCGTCGCGCAGCACCTGGTGCAGGCCGTGGTCGATCTGGCGGAAATAGAGCAACAGGTCGTCCTTGTGGTCGTCGATGCCAACGCCCTGCCCGCTGAAGATGGCTCCCCAGCGGCCAAGCTTCAGGGCGGGGTGCGTGTGGAAGATCAGCGGCTCGTCCCGGTCGTGGAAGCGCAGCGCCTGCGCCAGGCTCGTCGGCAGACCGGACACGTCCACCTCGTGGAGGCCGAGAGCGGTCCCTTGCAGCAGCCGCACCCGGTCCTGGCTCAGCGCCAGGACGTAGTAGCGGCCGTCGCCGCTCAGCAGCGGCAGGAGCGGCGTGACGTGGAAGCGGTCGGCGACGACGACCTGTTCGGCGAAGGGCGCCGGCAGGCGGTACGAGCGCACGAAGGCAGGCGACACGAAGTAGGCCAGGCCGTCGCTGGTCGTCTTCCAGAAGGCCGCGTCGTCGAGGAGGTAGCGGGCGGGGCCGAGCAACTCGCGCCCCCGGGCGGGGCGCAGGCCGCGGCGCTCCAGGCCCTCCGCGGCCTGGCCCAGCAGGTTCTTCCAGCAGATCGGGTCCGCCTGCCCGCCGCCGCGGTGCGTCGGCAGGAAGAACGAGACGCACGGCGGCCGGCCCTTCAGCAGAAGGACCTTCAGGTCGTCTTTCGTCAGCAGATCCATGGCGTGGCTCCCGTGGGGGCGAAGGACGGCGATCACCACAGCAGCGAGCGGATCGGGTCCGCCTCCCCGCCGCCGCGGTGCGTCGGCAGGAAGAACGACCGGATCTCCTGGGGCAGCAGGTGCTCGACGTGGGCGACCTCGCCGGCCGAAACGTGGTCGGCGAGCACCCCGAGCACAGCCCGCGTGACCTCCTCCGCGTCGGCCGGGTCGTCGGCGAAGCCCAGGGCGACGTGGGCGAGGAAATCGTCCTTCTTGCGCGCCTTGAGGGGCTTGCCGGCCGGGTGCCACCCCTCGAAGAAGATGCCGCGGATCAAGAGCGGCAGCTGTGCCGCCAGCGCGGCGGTCCCCTCGACCGTGAGGTGGTCGCGCAGGGCGTGCAGCACGGTCCGCAGGGCGTGGTAGGCGCGGTGCTTGTCCACCCAGCCCATGCGCTCCATGATCTCGTGCAGCCAGACGTTGGTCGTCTGCAGCGTGCTGTCGAACGCCGCGATTGCCGTCTGAGTCATGGCTCATTCTCCCTTCGTTAAGGATTCGGCCGGCGACGAGATCAGGCGTGCGCCGGCTCCTCCGCGGGCTGCTCCGGGGCGGCTGCCGCCGAGAACGCTGCCTTCACCGTCAGCACCGGGCAGGGGGCGCGGCGCAGCACGACCTCGGCCACGCTCCCCAGCGCCAGGCGCCTCAGCCCGGTGCGGCCGTGAGTGCCCATCACGATCAGGTCGGCCTTGAGGTCCTCGGCCAGGGCAACGATCTCTGTCGCCGCGTCGCCCTTGCACAGGCGGTACTCGACGGGGACCGCGGGGTGGGGCGGCCGCAGCGCCTCCAGCGACTGGCGCACCTCGCCCTCGACTGTCTCCGGGTCGGGGAGGAGGGGCCCGAACTCGCGGTAGGCGTGTAGGGGCAGCACCATGACGTGGGCCACGACGACGCGGGCGCCGTAGTCGCGGGCCACGGCACAGGCCATGCGGAAGGCTTGCCTGGACGGCTCCGAGAAGTCCGTCGGGTGGAGTATGGTCTTGATCGGAAGCATGACTGGTTCTCCCTAAGCTCTATCGACTGAGGGCAACACCCGCCGGGGGCGGGTCCGGGAATGCCATTGCTTCTACCCGCGCTAGATTGCAAGAGAGATGCCAGACCACTGGCCCACCCGCGCCCCGGCGAAATTCCTGTCCTTTTTCCGTTGAAACGACGCGATTTTCCACCGGGACGGGGTCGCGTCCGGCCGCCCCGCCTCACTCGTGGCCTGGTCCCGATCCGCACGCGCCGCTCCCTTTTCGCACACTCGCCCCGGACGCTCGCTTCCGACCGCCCCTGGAATCGCGGAATTCCTTCTGCCAAGGCGCTTGGTACGGCGATTGCTTCTTGGGGGCGTGAGGACCAGTCCTCGTCTCGGATGGCGGCCTTTTCGCGGGAGTCCCTGACCATGTTGAAGACCATCCTGATCGGCCTGGACGGGTCGGCTTACAGCGACACGGCCCTGGAGATGGCGCTGGACTGGGGCCGCCGGTTCGACGCCATGCTGGTCGGGCTCGGCATCATCGACGAGCCGACGACCGCCCGGCCCCAGCCACTGCCGCCCGGTTCTGCCCCGTTCCGAGCGAGACGGGACGAGGCCGTGCTGGCCGGCGCCCGCCGCAAGGTGGAGGGGTTCCTGGGACGTTTCAGCGTGCGCTGCGCCGAGGCGGGCGTGGCCTGCAAGGTGCTGCAGGACAGCGGCCTGCCGTGGGCGCAGATCGTCCGCGAGTCGCAGCGCTACGATCTGGTGCTGCTCGGCAAGAAGACCTACTTCCACTTCGAGACCGACGAGGGGGTGGACGACACGCTGCACCAGGTGCTGCGGAACGGGGCGCGGCCGGTGGTGACGGCGCCGGAGGTGCTCGACGGTCGCGGCGTGGTGGTCGCCTACGACGGCAGCATGCCAGCCGCCCGCGCCGCGCAGGCGCTGCAGGACACGGGCCTGGACCTGGGAGAGGACGTCCACGTCGTCACGCTCGGCCCCGATTTCACGGCGGCGGCGGTGTGCGCCGGGCGGGCGGCCGAGTTCCTCGGCTACCACGGCATCAAGGCGGCCGCCCTCCCCGTGGTCGCGGAAGCGCCCCCGGCTGAAGTGCTGATCGACCAGGTCCGCCGGCTCAGCCCGCGCCTGCTGGTGATGGGGGCCTACGGCCGGTCCCGGTGGCGCGAGTACGTCTTCGGCTCCACGACGCGCGCCCTGCTCAAGACGAGTCCGGTGCCGTTGCTTTTGTGCCACTGAGAGTCTGTTGCGACAGCCGCTTGCGGCTTAGCGGAAGCCTGGAATCTGCTAAGCCGCAAGCGGCTTTCGGAACTGCCGACCCTTGCCGCCGGACGTCGGAGGAGTCAGCCATGGACTACATCGAAAACCGCACGTTTGACGAGATCAAAGTGGGTGACTCAGCCAGCCTGGTTCGCACCCTGACGGCGGACGATATCAAGCTCTTCGCCGTGATGTCGGGGGACGTCAACCCCGCGCACGTGGACGAGGAATACGCCCGGAGCGACCAGTTCCACAAGATCATCGCCCACGGCATGTGGGGCGGGGCGCTGATCTCCACCCTTCTGGGGACCAAACTCCCGGGGCCCGGCACGATCTACCTGGGTCAGACGCTGGCGTTCCGGCGGCCTGTCAGCGCGGGGGACACCATCACGGTGACGGTCACGGCCACCGCCAAGGACCCCGAGAGGCCGCGCGTGACCTTCGACTGCCGGTGTACCAACCAGCGGGGCGAGGTCGTCATCAGCGGCAGCGCCGACGTGCAGGCCCCGGCCGAGAAGGTGAAGCGCCCGCGCGTCGTCCTCCCCGAGGTCCACATGCACGACCACGGGGCTCGCTACCGGCATCTGATCGAGCGCACCAAGGGGTTGCGGCCGATCCGCACCGCGGTCGTCCACCCGGTCGATCGCGATTCGCTAGTCGGCGCCCTCGACGCGGCCGGGGTGGGCCTGATCATCCCCGTGCTGATCGGCCCCGAGGCCAAGATTCGCGCCGCGGCCCAGGCGGCCGGCGTCGATCTCGGGCCGTACGAGTTGTTGCCGACCGAACACAGCCACGAGGCGGCCGCCACCGCGGTCGCCCTGGCCCGCGCCGGCAAGGTCGAGGCCCTGATGAAGGGGAGCCTGCACACCGACGAGTTGATGCACGAGGTGGTCGCCCGGGATGTCGGCCTGACCACCGCCCGGCGCGTCAGCCACGTCTTCGCCCTGGACGTCCCCACCTACCCGCGCGCCCTGTTCCTCACCGACGCCGCCATCAACATCGTCCCCAGCCTCGACGACAAGCGCGACATCGTCCAGAACGCCATCGACCTGGCCCGGGTTCTGGGGATCACGAGGCCTCGCGTCGCCATCATCTCGGCCATCGAGACGGTCAGTTCCCGGCTGCGCTCGACGATCGACGCGGCGGCGCTGTGCAAGATGGCCGACCGCCGGCAGATCACGGGGGGCCTGCTCGACGGCCCGCTGGGGTTCGACAACGCCGTCTCGGAGGAGGCGGCCCATGCCAAGGGCATCGACTCGCCGGTCGCCGGCCGGGCCGACATCCTGGTCGTCCCGGACCTGGAGGCCGGCAACATGCTGGCCAAGCAGCTGGAGTACCTGGCCGAGGCGCAGGGCGCCGGCATCGTGCTCGGGGCGCGCGTGCCGATCGTGTTGACCAGCCGCGCCGACAAGCCACTGAGCCGGATGGCGTCCTGCGCCATCGCCCTGCTGCTGGCCCGCCAAAGCGCGACGGTGAAGGTTTAAGGGAGGTCATCCCGGGGCCCAGCGCCGGCTCGTGAGGCACCCGGCGACCTGGCTGGCCGGGCAAAGGGAGGCAGTTGCTTCGCTACCCCGAGGAGGAGGTTTGCCGTGTCCACCCGACTGGGTCCGATCCTGATCGACTGTGATGCCCCACCTTACGCCATCGTTCAGGCGTGCGAGCGCTTGGGCCTCCGGTCGCCCCTCGACGTTCGCTGGCGTCGGCTGAATCACGCCGAGGAATCCGTGGGGTGGACGCAGTTGCTCTTCGGCCAAGCCTGGAAACTGCTCCTGGGGGCGGGGCGGCCGCGCGGCAAGAATTGCTCCTGCGGGGCGCCCTTGCCCACGCTCAAGTGGTGTACTTTCGTCGGCCTCCGGCAGCGCTCTCGCTACCTCATTGGCCAGTGCGACTGCTGCCTGACGGTCTTCTGGGACGAGGCCAAAGCGGACTCGTCCCTGACGCATTCAGAGGAGGGACAGCCATGAGGACCACCTTGTTCTCGCTGGCGCTCGCCGTCGTGGTGCTGGCCTTCGTCGCCGTGCCCGACGCCCGCGCCCAGTATGGGCCGGGGGTGTCCGTGTACTACGGCCCCGGCTACTCCCCGTACGGGTACTACTCGTCCGGGTACTACGACCCGGGCCTCTACTACGTACCCAGCTACTCGTACGCGGTACCCAGCTACTCGTACGCGGCGCCGTATTACTGGTCCGGCGGCTACTACCTCGCCCCACGCTACCGGGGTTGGTCCTACGGGGCCTACTCCCCGTACACGAACCAGTACCAGTACTCCTACGGCTACCGCGTGTACCCCCCGCGCTGGCGGCGTTGATCCGGCCGGCGCGCGTGGGGGAACGGGACAAGGGCCGGCCCCGGACCGGCGGCCGACCCTTGTGCCGCGCCTCGGGCGGTCTCAAACTCCCACAGTGGCGAAGCCGAGGGGACGGATCGGGGCACAAGGGGTCGGAAACATCTCGCCCAAGGAGACAATCATGAACGAGTTCCAGCTGACGCTCACTGTCGAGGAACGCCAGTGCCTGGTGGACCTTCTGAAGACGGTCCTGAAAGAAACGCGCGTCGAAGAGCACCGAACACGCACACCCATCTACCGGGAGGTCGTGCTCCTCAAGGAAACCATCATCGCTGACCTGCTGAACAAGCTGGCGCAGTCGCCCGAATAGCGGCAGCCCGGGATCGTGTTCGGGGCACGCCGCAGCGCAACGGTGCAGGTATGAGCGACGTCATCCTGGTGCTCAACGCCGGCTCGTCGAGCGTCAAATTCTCGATGTTTGCCGTCGAGAATGGCGTGGACCGGCTTTCCCTGGTCGTCCGCGGGACGGTCGAGGGGATCGAGGGCCGGCCCCACTTCGTCGCCCGGGATGCGAGCGGCCGACCCCTGGCCGATGAAGACGTGGCCGCCGGGACCGCCGACGACCATCACGAGGCCGCGCTCGCCGCCCTGCTCGGGTGGGTCGAGGGCCACGCGGCCGGTTGGCAACCCGTCGCCGCGGGGCACCGTGTCGCGCACGGGGGCACCCTCTACGCGGCGCCCGTGCTGGTCGGGCCCCATGTGATCGGCGAGCTGGAGAAACTGGCACCGCTGGCGCCGCTGCACCAGCCGCACAGCCTGTCCGCGATTCGGGCTCTGGCACGGGTCCGGCCGGGACTGCCGCAGGTCGCCTGCTTCGACACCGCCTTCCACCGGACGCAGCCGCCCGTCGCCCAGGCCTTCGCCCTGCCGCAGGAGCTGTCCCGAGCGGGGATCAAGCGCTACGGCTTTCACGGGCTGTCCTACGAGTACATCGCCCGGGCCCTCCCGGACTTCGCCGGCGCGGCCGCCGACGGTCGGGTGGTGGTCGCTCACCTGGGCAACGGGGCCAGCATGTGCGGGATGAAGGGCCGGCAGAGCGTCGCCACGAGCACGGGCTTCACGGCCCTCGACGGCCTGCCGATGGGCACCCGCTGCGGCGCACTCGACCCGGGTGTCGTCCTGTACCTGATCGAGGAGCGCGGCCTGGACGCCGCCGCAGTGACCGACCTGCTCTACCACCGCTCTGGCCTGCTGGGCGTATCGGGTTGCAGCAGCGACATGCGTGAGCTGCTGCAGAGCCCCGACCCGCGCGCCGCCGAGGCGGTGGACCTGTTTGTTTACCGGATCGGGCGGGAGCTGGGCTCCCTGGCCGCGGCCCTGGGCGGTCTGGATGTCCTCGTCTTCACCGCGGGCATCGGCGAGCACGCTCCCGTCATCCGGAGGCGGGTGTGCGAGGGCGCGCGATGGCTCGGGGTGCGGCTGGACGAGGCGGCCAACCTCGAGGGCGATCCGCGGATCAGCGCGGCGGACAGCGCGGTCTCAGTCTGGGTCATCCCGACCGATGAGGAACTCATGATCGCCCGGCACACCTGCGACTTGTTACGGGCTGCCGGGCCGGCCGGGTTCAGCCTGTGCGAGAGCGGCCCGAAAGTGTGCTGAATTGCGACACCTCGTCTGTGTGCCTCGTCGCGCCCGCGGCCGCTGAAAACGGCCAGGATGCGGCATCTCCCCGGGGCCAGCGGTTTGCGGTATTCGGTTTGCTATCCCCCAGGCAGGCAAGTTCTGCACGAGGGGGCGGCCCACAGAGAAGGGGGCGGCGCCATGACCTGGATCGCTCTCAAGATGCTGACGGGTGATCGGGGGAAGTATTTCGCCATCATCTTCGGGATCTCCTTCGCCTCGTTCCTGATCGCGGAGCAGAGCGCCATCTTCTGCGGGGTCATGCTGCGCACCACCGGCCGCATCCGTGACACTACCGGGGCCGACGTCTGGGTCATGAACCCCGGGGTGCGCTACCTCGACGACGTCAAGGCCATCTCCGACGATGACGTTTACCGGGTCCGCAGCGTGCCCGGCGTGGCCTGGGCCGTCAACCTCTACAAGGGGATGGGCGAGGCCCAGCTCCCTGACGGTACTTTCCAGGCGGTCAACCTGCTCGGGGTGGACGACGCCAGTCTGGCCGGGGCGCCCAACGAGATGATCGTCGGCCGGCTGGGCGACTTGCAGCAACCCGACGCTGTCCTCGTGGACGAGGCCGGCTTCCACTACCTGTGGCCCCACGAGCCACTGGGCACCGGCAAGGTCTTCGAGATGAACGATTGCCGGGCCGTGGTGGTGGGGGTCTACCGCGCCTCCCAGACTTTCATGACCCAGCCGATCCTCTACACGCGCAACAGCCAGGCGACCCTGTTCGTGCCGCCCTACCGCCGGATGATCCCTTTCGTCCTCGCCAAAACCCAGCCCGGGGTGACGCCCAAGGAGTTGGCCCGCCGCATCGAGGCGCAGACCGGGCTCAAGGCGCTGTCCAAGGACGGATTCATCCTGCTGACCACGAACTACTACCTGCGGCACACGGGCATCCCGCTGAATATCGGCACCACGGTGTTGCTGGCCTTCCTGGTCGGCTGCGCCATCGCCGGGCAGACGTTTTACCTGTTCACGGTCGAGAACCTCAAGCAGTTCGGCACCCTCAAGGCGATGGGCCTGAGTGACCGCCGGCTCGTCGCAATGATCCTGCTCCAGGCCCTGGTGGTAGGGGTGATCGGCTACGGCATCGGCGTCGTCCTGGCGACGCTGTTCGGCATCTTCGCCCAGCGGGCGATGCCGCTGTTGGCGTTCTTCCTGCCGTGGCAGGTCCTGATCCTCAGCGGCGTCGCCGTCGTCCTGATTTCCCTCGTCTCCAGCCTGCTGAGCATCCGCCGCGTCGTGGTCCTGGAGCCGGCCGTCGTCTTTCAGGGGTGATTATGGGCGCCGTCGTGTCCAGCCTGCCCGGCGTGATCTGCCGCAACCTGGTCAAGGACTACGGGACCGGCGACACCGTCGTCCGCGCCCTGCGGGGCATTGACGTGGACATTGCCCCCGGCGAGCTGACGCTGCTAGTTGGGCCGTCGGGCTGCGGTAAGACGACGCTGATCTCGATCCTGGCGGGTACGCTGGACGCGACCAGCGGTCAGGTGTCGGTGCTGGGGCACGACCTGCCCCGGCTGTCGAAGCGCGCCAAGGTGGATTTCCGCGGTAAGAACGTCGGCTTCGTGTTCCAGCAGTTCAACCTGCTGCCGTCGCTGACCGCCGCCGAGAACGTCGCCGTGCCACTGGTCATCCAGGGGTACGCCAAGAGGCCGGCGATCATCCGTGCCCTGACCGTGCTCAAGGAGATGGGGCTGGCCGCCCGCGGCGACGCGCTGCCGTCGCAGCTGTCGGGCGGGCAGCAACAGCGCGTGGCCATCGCCCGTGCCCTGGTCCATCAGCCGCGGCTACTGGTGTGCGACGAGCCGACCTCGGCCCTCGACGCCCAGACGGGGCAGACCATCATGGCCTTGATCCGCCGCGTGGCGGTGCAACCGGGCCGCGTCACCGTCGTGGTGACGCACGACCCTCGTGTCTTCGACTTCGGGGACCGGATCATCACGCTGGAGGACGGGCGCGTGGCCGCGGACAAGCACGTCAGCCCGCTCGCCAGCGCGGGCTGACGGCAACGAGAGGTGTCTCATGTTCCGGAAATACTTGCCTCCCGCGCTGCGGAAATTCCTGCTCCCCGCGCTCGCCGTGGGGCTGCTGCTCTTCGCGGCCGTGCATGCTTACCTCGCCCAGCGGCCGCAGGCGGACGTGCCGCCGCCGATCCCGCCGACGGCGTCGCCGTTCGGGCAGACCGTGGCCGGGGCCGGCCTGGTCGAGCCGTCCACCGAGGCGAGCACCACGGCCGCCATCGCCGTCGGCTCGCAGCTGGCTGGCGTCGTCGCCACGATCCACGTCCGCATCGGCCAGGAAGTGAAGGCTGACGATCTCCTGTTCGAGTTGGACAAGCGCGCGACCGAGGCCGACCTGAAGGTCCGCCAGGCGGCCCTGGCGGTGGCCCAGGCGCAGCTGCACCAGATGGAACTTCAGCCGCGGCCGGAAACGGTGCCTCCCCAGGAGGCCCTGGTCAAGGCCGCCGAGGCCAACCTGCGGCAGGCGAAGGACCAGTACGAACGGGACAAGCAGCTGCCGCGTGACGCGGTTGCCGATCAGGACCGCTACGCCCACGAGCAGGCCTACCTCGCCGCCGTGGCGCAGTGCGACCAGGCCAAGGCCAGTCTCGTCCTGCTCAGGGCCGGTGCCTGGCAAGCGGACCGGGACATCGCCTATGCCCAGGTCGAACAGGCCCGCGCCCAGGTCGCACAGGACCGGACGCAATTGGAGCTGCTGCGAGTGCGGGCCCCGGTGGATGGGACCCTCTTGCAAGTGAACGTCCGGCCGGGCGAATTCGTGGCCGCGGCCGCGGGCCAGGCCCTCATCGTGATGGGCAACACGCATCCCCTGCAGGTGCGGGTAAACATCGACGAGGAGGACCTACCGCGACTCAAGATCAGCGCGCCGGCCCGGGCCAAGATCCGGGGGGACGCGGCCCAGGAGGAATTGCCCCTGCGGTTCGTCCGGCTGGAGCCCTACATCGTCCCCAAGGCGTCGCTGACCGGGGCGAACACGGAGCGCGTCGATACCCGGGTCGTCCAGGTGATCTACGCCCTCGACCCCAAGCACCGGCTGGTCCGGGAGCAGAAAGTCCTGGTGGGGCAACTGGTGGACGTGTTCATCGACACGCGGCCGGCGGCCGGCGGAGAATAGACCTCACACAAGATCGTGAGTTTCTGTCATGTACCACACCATTCTCGTACCGCTCGACGGCTCGGCGCTGGCGGAGCAAGCGCTGCCCCTGGCCCTGGGACTCGCCCGCCGTGCGGGAGCCACCCTCGACGGGGAGCGTCGCCGACAAGATCCTGCGGGGCGCCGACGCACCGGTGCTGCTGGCGCGACCGGGCAACCAGGCCGCGGTCGCGTAGGTTCCCGGACTCGCCGTCTCCCTGTTCATCCCCGGCCTGGTTGAGGGGCCGGTATCTCACCGGCAAGAATGATGCCCCCACAAGCCTGACGCGCCAGCGAAGGGGCGCCGGGTTCCTTCGCTGGCGCGTCAGGCTTGTGGGGGCATCTTCCTTGCCGGAGTAATAACAGTGAGGGGTGCGAACACTCCTCGGCTGCTGTAAGATGAGGCCCTGGAATTCCGAGTGCTGCCGCGGGTAATGTGTATCATGAGTCCCGACAACCTCTTTGAGCGATACCGCGAGTTGCAGGAGTACGTCGGCTGGACGGACGAGGACGCCCGCCGGGTCGCCGCCGTCGGCCCGCGGCTCGCCCACTCCCTCGTCGCCCTCGTGGACGACTTCTACGAGGAGATCGACCGCCACCCCAACGCCCGCAAGGTCATCACCGGCGGCCGTGAACAGGTCGAGCGTCTCAAGGGGACGCTGGTGCAGTGGCTGCGCGAACTGCTGTCCGGCCGCTACGACGCGTCCTATGTCGCGGGCCGCTGGCGCGTCGGCTGGCGGCACGTCGAGATCGGCCTGGACCAGGTCTACACCAACGTGGCGCTGTCGCGGCTGCGCTTCGGGCTGCTGCACGCCCTCGACGCGGCCTGGTCCGGCACGGCCGAGGAGTTCCGAGCCACGAGCCGCGCTCTGAACAAGCTGTTCGACCTCGACCTGGCGATCATCGAGGACGCCTATCAGGCCGAGCACCTGATCCGGCAGCAGCGCAGCGAGCGGCTGGCGGCCATCGGCCAGGTGTCGGCCGGCGTCGCCCACGAGCTGCGCAACCCGCTCAACGTGGTCAAGACGTCGGTCTACTATCTCCTCAATGCCCGCAACCCGACGCCGGAGAAGACGGCCGAGCACCTGCAGCGCATCGGCAAGCACGTGGACCTCGCCGACGGCGTCATCACCGCCCTGTCGCGCTTCGCCAAGATGCCGGCGCCCGACCTGCGCCCCTGCCCGGTCGAGCAGTGCCTGCGCGACGCGCTGGAGGTCAACCCGCCCGGGGACGCGGTGGCCGTCGTCCTCGCCTTCCCGGCGGGGTTGCCGGCAGCGCTGGTGGACCGCGACCAGGTGCGCATCGTGTTCGGCAACCTGGTCCGCAACGCCCGCGACGCCATGCCGCGCGGCGGGACGCTGACCGTCACTGGCCGGGCGGCCGGCGACGCCGTCGAGGTGGACGTCACCGACACCGGCGTCGGCATTGCCCCGGACATGCTGGGGCGTATCATGGAACCACTCTATTCGACGAAGGCGCGCGGCCTGGGACTCGGGCTGTCCATCGCCCGCGCCATCCTCGACAAGAGCGGCGGCGGCTTGCGCGTGAGCAGCGCGCCGGGCCAGGGGAGCACGTTCACGGTTCGCCTGAAGGCCGCCGTCTAGCCGCTTGCGGCTTAGCATTCGCGCCAAGCCGCAAGCGGCGTGAAGGGTGGCCCCTCATTGATGAGGACCTCGACCCATGAGCACGCAGCCCCCCACCATCCTCGTCGTGGACGACGAGGTAGACACCTGCCGCAACTTGTCGGACATCCTCACCGACCTGGGCTACGCGGTCGATGTCGCCCACGACGGCCCCTCCGCGCTGGAGCTGGTACGGCGCAACGCCTACGACGTGGCCCTGCTCGACCTGCGGATGCCCGGCATGGACGGCCTGGAGCTGTTCCACCGCATCCGCCAACTGCGCTCGGGCACGGTCGGGATCATCGTCACGGCCTACGTCGGCACCGACACCGCGGAGCGGGCGCTGGCGGCCGGGGCGTGGCAGGTGCTGGCCAAGCCCGTGGACTTCCCGCGCCTGCTCGGCCTGGTCGAGGAAGCGGTCGGCCAGCCGCTGGTGCTGATCGTCGATGACGACCCCGACTTGTGCCAGAGCCTGCGCGACGTGCTGTGCGACCGCGGCTACCGCGTGTGCCTGGCGCACGACGAGTCCGACGCGGCGACCCACCTGCGCGATACCTCGTTCCGCGTCGTCCTCATCGACATGAAGCTGCCGGACGGTGACGGGGCCGGAGTGTACCGGCTGGTGCGCGAGGCCAACCCGCAGGCGCGCACGGTCGTCATTACGGGTTACCGCGGCGAGATGGAGCAACGCGTGCAAGAGGTCCTGCGCGAGGGGGCCGACGCGGTCTGCTACAAGCCGTTCGACGTGGGCAACCTGCTGACGACGCTGGAGCGGCTGACGAAGTGAAGTCATGCCGTTTAGCCGCCGCCCGCGATTTATCGATTCGCGAAACGATGAATCCGCGCCGCCCCGAGGGCGGCGGCTAAACAAGGGAAACCCGCATGAACCACCCGATCGCGACCCGCGTCCTCGTGATCGATGACGACGCCGACACGCAAGCCAACCTGCGCGACATCCTGGAGTTGGACGACTACGAGGTGGTGACCGCGGGCAGCGCCGCCGAGGCCCTCGCGTGTGCCGACTGGGAGCGGACCCGGGCCATCATCCTCGATCGCGTGCTGCCCGACGGCACCGCCGAGGAATTGCTGCCGCGCCTGAAGGAACTGGCCCCACACGCCGACATCCTGATCGTCACAGGCCATTCCGACCTCCAGGGGGCCATCGCCGCCCTGCGCCAGGGCGCCGCCGACTACATCCTCAAGCCGATCAACCCGGACGCCCTCCGCGCCAGCCTCGCCCGCATCGCCGAGCGCCAGCGCCTCCAGAGCCAGCTCAAGCACGCCCAGGAGCAGGCGCTGCAGTCGGCGCGGCTGGCCGCCATCGGCCAGATGATGACCGGCCTGGCCCACGAGAGCGGCAACGCCCTGGCCCGCAGCCAGGCCTGCCTGGAAATGCTCGCCCTGGAAGTGCAGGACCGGCCCGAGGCGCTGGACCTGATCCAGCGCATCCAGAAGGCGCAGGACCACCTCCGCCAACTCTATGAAGAGGTGCGCGGCTATGCGGCGCCGCTGCGTCTGGAGCGCGAGGTGTGGGACGTCAGCGGCGTTTGGCGGCAGGCGTGGACCAACCTGGCCGTCCAACGGCAGGGCCGCGATGCCGAGCTGCGCGAGGAAACGGCCGGCGTGGACCTGCACTGCCCGGTCGATCACTTCCGGCTGGAGCAGGTGTTCCGCAATATGTTCGAGAACTCCCTGGCCGCCTGCCGCGGCCCGGTGCGGCTCACCCTCGCCTGCGCCGACGCCGGCCTGGACGGCCGGCCCGCGCTGCGGATCGCCGTGCGCGACAACGGGCCGGGGCTGTCGCCGGAGCAGCGACAGCGCATTTTCGACCCGTTCTTCACGACCAAGACAAAAGGCACGGGCCTGGGCATGGCAATTGCTAAACGAATCATCGACGCTCACGGGGGACTGATTGCTGCCGGTAACGGGGCCGGCCCGGGAGCGGAGATCCTGATAACCCTACCGCGAGACGTGCCATGAATCGAGCGCTGCGGATTGCCGTCGCCGACGACGAGCCGGACATGCGCGATTACTTCCGCAAGATCCTGCCCCGGCTGGGGCACCACGTGGTGGTGGCGGCGGAAACCGGGCGCGAGTTGGTCGAACAGTGCCGCAAGGCCGGGCCGGACCTCGTCATCACCGATATCAAGATGCCCGACATGGACGGCATCGACGCGGCCACCCAGATCTATCTGGAGAAGCCGATCCCGGTCATCCTGGTGTCCGCCTACCACGACCCGGAGTTGATCGCGCGTGCGGAAGCGGACCACATCCTGGGCTATCTCGTCAAGCCGATCAAGCAGTCGGACCTCGAACCGACAATCGCCCTCGCCGTGAGGCGTTTCGAGCAGTTCGAGGCGCTGCGGAAAGAGGCGGCCGACCTGCGGCAGGCGCTGGAGGACCGCAAGGTCATCGAGCGCGCCAAGGGGCTGCTGATGAAGAAGGTCGGGCTGGACGAGCAGGAGGCGTTCCGGCGCTTGCAGAAACTGGCGATGGACAGCAACCGCAAGATGGTCGAGGTGGCGCACATGGTCCTCACGGCGGAAGAGGCCTTCCAGCCGAAAGCGAAGGTTTAGCCGCTTGCGGCTTAGCGTTCGCGCAATCGAGCTGGGGCGAACGCTAAGCCGCAAGCGGCCAACGTCAAGGCGCCGCCCCGCGCAGGGCGTAAGACCGCAGCACCTTCATGTAATTGGCCCGCTGGTACGCCCCCGGGTCGGCGACGGACCGCAGGCTCATGCTCCCCTGCATCTCCCGCACCGTCGTGTAGCCGTGCTCCTCCATCCAGCGCACCATCTCGGCGCGCACCTTCTTCAGGTGGTCGATGCCGTGTCTCAAGAGCGCCGACGTCAGCATGGCGACGCGCGCCCCGGCCATCATCACCTTGAGTGCGTCCGTGCCCGAATGCACCCCGCCGGTGACCGCCAGGTCCGCCGACACGTTCCCGTACAGGATCGCCGTCCAATGCAGCCGCAACAGCAATTCCGACGGCTCGCTCAGGCGCAGGCTCGGCACCACTTCCAGCGCCTCCAGGTCGAAGTCCGGCTGATAGAAGCGGTTGAACAGCACCAGTGCTTCGGCGCCGGCCGCGGTCAGCCGGCTGGCGAACTCCACCGGCGCCGTGAAGAACGGACTCAGCTTCACCGCGACCGGGATCGTCAGGCACGACTTCACCGCCCGCACCAGGTCCTCGTACTGCCGCTCGACGTCCGCCGCGACACGCCACGGGTCGGTCGGTAGGTAGTAGACGTTCAGCTCCAGGGCGTCGGCCCCGGCCTGCTCGATCAAGTGGGCGTACTCGGTCCAGCCGCCGGACGTGCAGCCGTTGAGGCTGGCGATCACCGGGATGCCCAGCGCCGCCTTCGCGCGCCGAACGTGCTCCAGGTAGCCGTCCGGCCCCAGGTTGTAGGAATTCATGTCGGGGAAGTAGCTGACCGCCTCGGCGTAGGTGTCCGTGTTCTGTTCCAGATACTGATCGAGGTCCAACCCCTCGCGGCGGATCTGCTCCTCGAACAGCGAGTGCAGCACCACCGCCCCCGCCCCCGCGTCCTCCATCCGGCGCAGGGCGCCGACGTCCTCGCACAACGGCGACGCGGAGCAGACCAGCGGGCTGCACAACGTCTTGCCCAGGTAGCACGTCGTCAGGTCGATCATCACGTCGGTCATTTTGACACCTCCTCATTGCCGTTGGCCGCGGACAGCGACGCCCAGTGCTCGTAGAGCTTGCGCCGCGTCCGAACGTCCTTCTCCGCCTCGGCCAGCAGCGCCGCGGCCGCCGCCGGGTCGCTCTGGACCAGCATCGTGTAACGGGTTTCGTTGTAGACGTACTTCTTCAGCGGGATGGTCGGCGCGCCCGAGTCGAGCTGCAGCGGGTTCTTGCCCTCCGCGGCCAGTTCGGGGTTGTAGCGCAGGAGCGGCCAGTGGCCCGACTGCACCGCCGCCTTCTGCTGCTCGCAGCCGTGGGCCATGTCGTAGCCGTGGGCCACGCAATGGCTGTAGGCGATGAGGAGCGACGGCCCGGGGTACGCCTCCGCCTCGCGGATCGCCTTGAGGGTGTGCGTGTCGCTCGCCCCCATAGCAATGCGGGCCACGTAGACGTTGCCGTAGGACATCGCCATCAGCGCCAGGTCCTTCTTCGGCGACTTCTTGCCGCCGGCGGCGAACTTGGCCACGGCCCCGCGCGGCGTCGCTTTCGACATCTGCCCGCCGGTGTTCGAGTAGACCTCGGTGTCCAGCACCAGCACGTTGACGTTGTGCCCCGACGCCAGGACGTGGTCCAGGCCGCCGAAGCCGATGTCGTAGGCCCAGCCGTCGCCGCCGAAGATCCACACGCTCTTCTTCACCAGCACGTCGGCCAGGGCCAGCAGGTCGGCAACGGCCGACGAGCGAGGGTCCATTGCGGCCAGGCGCGCCTTCAGGCGCGCGACGCGCTCGCGCTGCGCCTCGATGCCGGCCTCGGTCGATTGGTCGGCGTCGATCAGGACGTCCGCCAAACCGGCGTTGATCTCGAGGCGGTGCTTGTGGAGCAATTCGCGGGCGTACTCGATCTGCTTGTCGAGGGCGAGGCGCATGCCCAGGCCGAACTCGGCGTTGTCCTCGAACAACGAGTTGGACCAGGCGGGGCCGCGGCCCTGCCGGTTCGTCGTGTACGGCGTCGTCGGCAAGTTGCCACCGTAGATCGACGAGCAGCCGGTCGCGTTGGCGATCAGCATGCGGTCGCCGAAGAGTTGCGTGACCAGCTTGATGTACGGCGTCTCGCCGCAGCCGGCGCACGCCCCGCTGAACTCGAACAGCGGCTCCAGGAGTTGCACGTCCTTGACGCTGTCGTGCCGCAACCGCTCGCGCGGCGCGTCGGCGATGTTGAGGAAGAAGTCCCAGTTGTCCCGCTCCGGCTCGCGGATGGCGTCGAGCGGGTGCATGTTGATCGCCTTGAGCCGCACCTGACTCTTGTTCTTGGCCGGGCAGACCTCGACGCACAGCTTGCAGCCGGTGCAGTCCTCGGGAGCCACCTGCAGCGTGTAGCGCTGCCCCTTCATCTCCGGCCAGCGTGCCGCCGCGGACTTGAACGTCTCCGGCGCCCCAGCCAGCGCCTCCGGCTCGTACACCTTGCCGCGGATGACCGCGTGCGGGCAGACCAGCACGCACTTGCCGCACTGGATGCACACGTCCGGATCCCAGACCGGCACCTCCGTGGCGATGTTGCGCTTCTCCCACTTCGTCGTCCCGGTCGGGTAGGTGCCGTCGCAGGGCAGGGCGCTGACCGGCAGCGCGTCCCCCTCGCCGACCAGCATCAGACTCGTCACGTTGCGGACAAACTCCGGCGCCTCCGCCGGCACCGCCGGCCGGCGGTCAACGGCCGACGACACCTCCTGCGGCACGCGCACCTCGCGCAGATGGCTCAGCGCCTGATCGATGGCGGCGCAGTTGCGCTGCACCACCGCCTCGCCGCGCTTGCCGTAGGTCTTCACGATCGCCTTCTTCATGGCGGCGACCGCCTCCTCCTGCGGCAGCACCTTGCTGAGGGCGAAGAAGCACGGCTGCATGATGGTGTTGATCCGCGCCCCCATCCCCAGCGACTGCGCCACCTTGTAGGCGTCGATGACGAAGAAGCGCAGCCCCTTGGCGATGATCGCTTCCTGCGCCGAGCGCGGCAGCCTGTCCCAGACCTCGTCGGGGCCGTAGGGGCTGTTGAGCAGGAACGTCGCCCCCGGCTCGGCCACGGCCAGCACGTCGATGCGGTCCAGGAACGGGAACTGGTGGCAGGCGACAAACGTGGCCCGGCTGACGAGGTAGGTCGAGCGGATCGGCCTGGGCCCGAAGCGCAGGTGCGACACCGTCACCGAGCCGGCCTTCTTCGAGTCGTAGACGAAGTAACCCTGGACGTAATTGTCCGTCTCCTCGCCGATGATCTTGATCGAATTCTTGTTGGCCCCCACGGTGCCGTCGGAGCCCAGGCCGTAGAAGACCGCCCGCACCGTTTGCGGGTCCTCGGTGGAGAACGCCGGGTCGAAGTCGAGGCTGGTGTGGGTCACGTCGTCGCGGATGCCGACGGTGAAGTGGTTCTTCGGCCGCTCCGCCTTGATCTCGTCGAAGACGGCCTTGACCATCGCCGGCGTGAGCTCCTTCGACGACAGCCCAAAGCGCCCCCCAACGACGCGCGGCCGCATCCCACGGTTGGACTCGTGGTAAGCCGCGACCACGTCCAGGTAAAGTGGCTCGCCGACGCCGCCCGCCTCCTTGGTGCGATCGAGGACGGCAAGGGTGTGAGCCGTCTTCGGGACCGCGTCGAGGAAGTGCTCCACGGAGAACGGCCGGAACAGCCGGACCTTCAGCACACCAACCTTCTCGCCGCGCGTCAGCAAGGACTCGACGGTCTCGTGAACCGCGTCGGCGCCCGACCCCATCAGCACGATGACGCGCTCGGCGTCGGCCGCGCCGAAGTAGTCGAACAGCCGATACGAGCGGCCCGAGACCTGGGCGAACCGGTCCATCATGTTCTGCACGATCTCGGGGCAGGCGCGGTAGAAGGGGTTGGCGGTCTCGCGCGCCTGGAAGCAGACGTCGGGGTTGTGGGCGGCGCCGCGGAGCACCGGACGGTCGGGGGACAGGGCGCGGGCGCGGTGGGCGCGGACGAGGTCGTCGTCGATCAGGGCGCGCATCTGCTCCGGCGTCGGCGGCACGATGCGGGCGACTTCGTGCGAGGTGCGGAAGCCGTCGAAGAAGTGCAGGAAGGGGAGGCGCGATTCGAGCGAGGCGGACTGGGCGATGAGGGCAAGGTCGGCCGCCTCCTGCACCGAATTCGAGGCCAGCATGGCCCAGCCGGTGCCGCGGGCGGCCATCACGTCGCCCTGGTCCCCGAAGATCGACAGCCCCTGCACCGCCAGCGAGCGGGCGGCGACGTGGATGACGCAGGGCGTCAATTCGCCGGCGATGCGGTACATGTTGGGGATCATCAGCAGCAGGCCCTGCGAGGCGGTGAAGGTCGTGGTCAGCGACCCCGCCTGCAGCGCCCCGTGGACGGCGCCGGCGGCCCCGCCCTCGCTCTGCATCTCCACCACCAGCGGCACGGTGCCCAACAGGTTGGGCCGGTGCTCCGACGCCCACTGATCGGCCCACTCGCCCATCGGCGAGGAGGGCGTGATGGGGTAGATGGCGATGACCTCGTTGAGGGCGTAGGCCACGAGGGCAACGGCCTCGTTGGCGTCCATCGTCTTTTCTGCCTTGCTCATGACTGTCCCTTTACCGCACACTGCCCATTGCCGCGGACACGAACCGCACACATTTCCCTCTCCCACGGGGCTAACGCAGTGGCAGCCCACAGGACGCAAAGGACATGCCGGCGCGCCGGCCTCGTTGAGCGGCCGCCGTCGATTCATCGTTTCGCGAAACGATGAATCCGCGCCGCCCCGAGGGCGGCCGCTCAACGAGGCGCGGCGGCACGACGGTTGCTTCCTATCACGCCACGCGACATCCCTCATGGGAGGCACAACGGCATGGCCGAGTCATCTCACCCCAGCGGCGACGACCGCTTCAAGGGGCTGGACGTCACCATGAAGCGGCACCAGTTCCGCCCCGACGCCCTCATCGAGGTGCTGCACAAGGCGGAGGACCTGTTCGGCTTCCTGGGGCACGACGCCCTCTTCCACGTCGCCCGCGGCCTCAAGCTGCCGCCCAGCCGCGTCTACGGCGTGGCGACGTTCTACCACCTGTTTTCACTCAAACCTCCGGGGGCGCACACCTGTGTCGTGTGCCTGGGGACGGCCTGCTTCGTCAAAGGGGCCGACCGCGTCCTCAAGGCGATCGAGGAGTGCGCCGGCATCAAGGCGGGTGAGACGACGAAGGACAACCAGCTCTCGCTCTCGACGGTCCGCTGCATCGGCACCTGCGGCATCGCCCCCCTCGCCGTCTACGACGGCAGCACCGTCGGATACCAGACCCCGGACGACGTCCGCCGGCACGTGAAGGAGTGGCTCCCGCATGGATCGTAACGACCTCCAGGCGATCGCGGACCAGGAGCGAGCCTCGTGGAAGCCCGTCCGCGTCCGCTGCTGCACCGCCAGCGGCTGCCTGGCCACCGGTAGCCTCACGGTCAAGAAGGCGCTGGAGCAAGCCGTCGGCCAGCGCCGGCTCGGCGACCGTGTTGACGTCGTCGGCGTCGGCTGCCTCGGCCTGTGCGGCCGCGGCCCGCTCGTCGCCGTCGATCCCGGCGGCGAGCTGTTCCAACTCGTCACCGCGGCTGACGCCCCCTCGATCCTCAACGCCCTCGACGGTGGCCCAGTGTCGGCCCCGCGCTGTGATGCCAGGCAACCCTTCTTCACCTCGCAGCTGAAGATCGCCACCGAGACGAGCGGCCTGATCGACCCGGAGAGCGTCGAGGAGTACGTCGCCGGCGGCGGCTACCAGGCGCTGGCGCGGGTGCTGACGGAGATGAGTCGCGCCGACGTGGTCCAGGAGGTGACCAGGAGCGGCCTGCGCGGCCGCGGCGGCGCCGGCTACCCCACCGGCCTGAAGTGGGCCACGGTGGCGCGGTCGCCGGGCGGCCGGAAATACGTCGTCTGCAACGCCGACGAGGGCGACCCCGGCGCCTTCATGGACCGCAGCATCATGGAGAGCGACCCGCACCGCGTCCTGGAGGGGATGGCCGTCGCCGCGTTCGCCGTGGGCGCCAGCCACGGCTTCATCTACATCCGCGCCGAGTACCCCGCCGCCGTTGCCCGCCTGCGCACGGCCATCGAGCAGGGCAAGAAGCTCGGCGTCCTCGGCAGCGGCGTCCTCGAGACCCCCTTCGACTTCCGCGTGGACGTGCGCATCGGCGCCGGGGCCTACGTCTGCGGCGAGGAAACTGCCCTGATGGCCTCCATCGAGGGGAAGCGCGGCCTGCCGCACCCGCGCCCGCCCTACCCGGCCCAGGCCGGCCTGTGGGGTTGCCCGACGCTCATCAACAACGTCGAGACCTTCGCCCACGTGCCCGCCATCATCAAGAAGGGCGGCGAGTGGTTCGCCGGCATCGGCACCGAGAAGAGCAAGGGCACGAAGGTGTTTGCGCTCTCCGGCAAGGTGGCCAACACCGGACTCATCGAGGTGCCGATGGGCACGACCCTGCGGCACATCGTCGAGGTGATGGGCGGCGGCGTCCCCGGCGGCCGAGTCAAGGCGGTGCAGACCGGCGGGCCGTCCGGCGGCTGCATCCCGGCGGAGCACCTCGACACGCCGGTGGACTACGAGTCGCTGACGCGGCTCGGCTCGATCATGGGCTCCGGCGGCATGATCGTCATGGACCAGGACACCAACATGGTCGAGGTCGCCCGCTTCTTCATGGAGTTCTGCCGCGACGAGTCGTGTGGCAAGTGCGTCCCCTGCCGGGCCGGCACCGTGCAGATGCACCGGCTGCTGACGAAGATCGCCGAGCGCCGGGCCACGCACGCCGACTTCGAGGGGCTGCTGCGGCTGTGCGGCATGGTCCGCGAGACGAGCCTGTGCGGCCTCGGGCAGACGGCGCCGAACCCGGTGCTCAGCGCGGTCCGCTACTTCGGCGACGAGTTCAAGGCGCTGCTGCAGTCGATCTAGATGACCATGTCACAAGTCCGTCGCCAGCCGGTCGTAGCCGCATTCGCCAGAATGCGGGTCAGCCGTAACCCGCATTCTGGCGAATGCGGTTACGACCGGCTGGCATCGCTCACCAGCGACTGCCTCATGGCCCCTTGCCTGTAAGCCGAGGGCGATGGCGACGTGGCGGTGCAAGACCACACTTTCGCCTTGCGGGCCATGATCGACTCTCCGGCACGGAAAAACAGCATCTTGTTGAATTCGATGCAGAATTCCGTGCATGTCAAGGATAAGGCCCGTAGAAAAGCAGCGTCCTTCCGGCCCCTGTCGGGGTACTTCGGAGGAGAGGTCCGGGTCGTCCTTTAGCCCCTTCCGGGGGCCAGAATTCCGGGCAGGATGGGGTGCAATTAGCGGTCCTGCGAGGCGATCCACTTGGGGGTCCGAACCGGCACTTTGTGTCGTAGCAGCATCTCCAATATCTCCTCAGAATTTGCAGAAATGAGCAACATTTCGCGGTGTTCCGGCCGCAGGAACCCCTCGCCCACGCAGTGCTCGACCCACGCCAGCAGCGGGTCGAAGAAGCCCGCGACGTTGAGCAATCCGACGGGTTTCGCGTGCAGTCCGAGCTGTGCCCAGGTGAGGATTTCAAACAGCTCGTCGGCGGTGCCGAACCCTCCCGGCAGGGCGACAAACCCGTCGGCCAGGTCGGCCATGAGCGCCTTGCGCTGGTGCATGGTGCCGACGACGTGCAGCGCCGTCAGGCCGCGGTGGGCCAGCTCCTTGTCCACCAGCGCCTGCGGGATGACGCCCACGGCCTCGCCGCCGCCCCGCAGCACCGCGTCCGCGACGAACCCCATGAGGCCGACGTGCCCGGCGCCGAATACCAGGCCCACGCCGCGGCGGGCCAGCAGCTCGCCGAAGCGCCGGGCCGCGTCGCGGTACTCCGGCCGCTTCCCGGCGCTGGACCCGCAGAACACACACACCCGCCGCATTCCGATCTCCCCCGTCCCCTATCTCTTGCAACCGGCCCGGAACCCGCTAGAGTGGAAAGCGTGATTCCACTTTCCCGAGGCACGGAGCCGTCATGTTCGTTCTATTCGCTGACGACCCGCCCCCCAAGGAATTCCTGGAGCTCCACGGCGGCGAGCTGACGGTCCTGGTGCTGGTCGCGATGATCCTGGGGGCGCTGTTAGTGCTGGTGCCGCAGCTCTTGCGCGCCCGGCAGCACTCCCTGGAACTGCAGCACGAGGAGCGGCTGCGCGCCCTGGAGCAAGGCGAGGTGTTGCCGAGCACCGACGAGCGCTCGGCCTACGCCGGGAAGACGGCGGCGCTGGTGCCGATGGTCGTGATTTGCGCCGCGGGGACGGTGACGTGTTTCCTGGCGGCCTACAAGTACGAGAACCTCTTCTCGGTGGCGCTGGCGGTCTGGAGCGTAGAGGGCGTCGTCAGCCTGGCGGCGATCACCGGCGGCGTCGCCCTCATGGGCCGCATCGCTCAGCTCCACTCCGGCATCCCGGAGGAGGAAGAAGAAGAGGAGATGCCCGAGGATGCGCTGGGGAAATGAAAGCCCAGGAGTTGCAACCCCTGGGCTTGGGAGCAGCACTCACAACGCCGCCACGGCCGCCCAGGGCCAGCGCGCTGACTCGCGGGAGCAGGTGCTCTCGGCACTCAGGACCTGAAAATCGCGGCCATCGCTCTCGCGAATAGGTTAGCGCTACTTACCTGCAACCGCCGGGACTTCATTCGCGTCCCCGGCTTGACGATCAACGATTGGACCGTCTGATCCCCCTTCCCGGAGGCCCCGACCATCGACCTCTTCCGCCAGGCCCGTGATGCCAACCTCCGCAAGGCCCAGCCGCTCGCCGCGCGCATGCGGCCGCGCACCGTCGAGGAATACGTCGGCCAGGAGCACTTCTTCGGCCCCGGCAAGCTGCTGCGGCGCATGCTCCTGGCCGACCGGCTGACCTCGCTGCTCTTCTACGGGCCGCCCGGCACCGGCAAGACGGCCCTGGCCCACGTCATCGCCAACCACACCCAGGCCCGGTTCGTGCCGCTCAACGCCGTCGCCTCGGGCACCAAGGAAGTCCGTGCCGCCCTCGAACAGGCCCGCGCCGAGCTGGAGGACAGCGGCCGCCGCACGATCCTCTTCGTGGACGAAATCCACCGCTTCAACAAGGCGCAGCAGGACGTGCTGCTGCCCGACGTGGAAGAGGGGCGCGTCATCCTCATCGGCGCCACGACGCACAACCCATTCTTCGCCGTCAACTCGCCGCTCCTGAGCCGCAGCCAGATCTTCACCTTCGAGCTGCTGACCCGCGAGCAGATCAAAACGTTGCTCACCCGCGCCCTCGCCGACCGGGAACGCGGCCTCGGCGAGCACGAAGTTCAAATGACGCCGGAGGCGCTCGACTTCCTCGCCGAGGTGAGCGACGGCGATGCCCGGCGGGCACTGACGGCCCTGGAAATCGGCGTCCTATCCGCAGAGAAACAGCCCGTCGAATTCACCTTGCCGGTGGCCCAAGATTCGATCCAGCGCAAGGCGCTCGATTACGACGACACCGGCGACCAGCATTACGACGTGATCAGCGCGTTCATCAAGAGCATGCGCGGCAGCGACGGGGACGCGGCGATCTACTGGCTGGCGCGGATGCTGGAGGCGGGCGAGGATCCGCGCTTCATCGCCCGGCGGATCGTGATCTTCGCCTCGGAGGACGTGGGCAACGCCGACCCGCGGGCGCTGTCGGTGGCGATGGCGGCGGCGCAGGCGGTCGAGTTCGTCGGCCTGCCGGAGTGTCAGCTCAACCTGGCGCAGGCGGTGACGTACCTCGCCACGGCGCCGAAGTCGAACGCATCCACACTGGCAATTGGCAAGGCCCGCGAGGATGTGCGCTCGGGGCGGACGCTGCAGGTGCCCAAGCACCTGCGCGACAGTCACTACCGAGGGGCGGAGAGATTCGGCCACGGCGAGGGGTACAAATACGCGCACGACTACGAGGGGGGCTACGTCGAGCAGCAGTATTTGCCGGAGGAGCGGCGGTACTACGAGCCGACGGACCGCGGTTACGAGGCGGAGATCAAGGAGCGGATGGAGAAGCTGCGGCAGCGCGGCGGTGCCCCGGAATGAGGCCGCTGTTCGACGAGCGGTATCAACCCAATCCCAAGTTCGGCGAAGGAGGGCAAGTTAGCCGCCGGGGCTCAGCCTGACAACACGTCTGAAGGAAGGCGAGGGGAAAAGGCTCATCGTACATTTCACACAATTCATCGCCGTCCCCTCTACCCGCGGTCCCCTTGACCCCATGCGCAGCCGCGATACTGGGCCGCCTTCATCCTCATTGGCGATCCGGAGTGATGTCGGCGCTCAGGCCGTCTCGTCCTCGTTCGGTTCGGGTGTGAACTCGACCTCGTCATACACCTCCGCCAGGGGCAGTTCGACGTCGATTTCGCGAAGCGGGATCACGGCCTCGAGCCCCTGGTGGATTTCGCGGACGAAGCCGTGCTCCGTCCGGCGAAAGACAACCACGGCGGGTGTTTCCTGTTCGACCAGGACATAGACGCACAGGGAGGGAATGGTCAAATAGGCGTCCTTCTTCTCTCCCTCATCGATGCGGCGGGTTCGATTCGAGATGACCTCGACGAGCACAGCGGGCTCATCCTGAAACGAGTCGCTTTGCGAATTGGGCCGACAGATGACTGACACGTCGGGATAATAGAAGCGAACCTGATGGGGCAGGCGCAGGCGTAGCTTGGTGTCCGAGTTGTACGGCCGACAACGCTTGCCGCGCAAACGGCTGCCCAGGGCTACGAGCGTGTTGCTGGCAATCAGGTTGTGCGCGTTGCGTGCTCCTGCCATCGCGTAGACCACGCCGCCCAGGTATTCATGCTTGATGGGCGAAACCAACTCGCCCGCGAGATAGTCGTCAATGGAGATCAGATTCCATTTGGGTACGGCACTCATGTTGTTTGAACTCGGAACAGTGCGGGGAGAACCTACCCCATTTTCTCACCCCACGCGGAGCAGGTCAACGGCGCGCATGGGAGAAGAGCCAGGTCGTCGGAGCGGTGCGGCGCATCGGCCGAAAACAGATCCCGCCCGCGGCTCGCCGTCGGGGTTCACGACGCTGCCACCATCGCGGCCCCGTTTACGTGAGGCCGGGTGTCCTCAGCGCTTGTTTTGCTCGCGCCGCTCCAGGCTGGCCCGCACGAAGTCGCGGAACAGCGGGTGCGCCTTGGTC
>Ga0116224_10000317_pt1 | contig 39242 bp, 38 predicted proteins | sample Sb_taG_9_FD_89699 | JGI IMG/M metagenome (GOLD analysis project Ga0116224, IMG submission 89699) | Peat soil microbial communities from Weissenstadt, Germany - Sb_50d_b_LC metaG | ecosystem: Environmental > Terrestrial > Soil > Wetlands > Peat | place: Germany: Weissenstadt | collected 2010-09-21 | reverse complement strand
GCTCGAGGAGAAAACCAAAAAGGACGACGACAAGGTCTCCGTAACTGTCTCTGGCTGGGTCACCAAATCGGTTACTGGCTGGAGTGATGGCAGCGAACATCACCCCGATACGCCGAAAGAGTAATTTGCCCCGAGTCGCTCGATCGCGTCGTGACGCCAGTTGGGATAGCATCCTACGCCTACTGCAACCTAGCTGAGAAGGCGCACCGGCCGAAGCCGACGCCCTTGCGCCAAAGAAGAAGCCCCACCGTTGGTGGGCGGGGCTTCTCCCAACTCTTTCCGATGGAGAAGTGATGGTGCAGCCCATCACGTATAGCGCATACCATTTTCGAGCAGTTTCGTCGTTGCGGGTTTGTCACAGACCGTTTCCAGGACCGCTCTAGCAACGCTCCGAAACAGAAAAGTTTGAGCGCCGAACTGCTGGCGCCGGCCGAAGCCGACGCCGCGCCGCGTTGCAGGGCTTTAGGGGCGCTTGCGCAGGCCTCGATGCCAACCAGGCACGGCGGCAGCTTCTGGAAGAACGTCAGGACGTAGCGGCGCTTCCAGCTGACGGCGGATGAGCACGTTGCCTTCCGCGTCGGTGCCATGGACCTGAAATACCGACTTTGCGATATCGAGACCGATAGTCGTGATTGCTTGCATGATTGAGCTCGAATCGTGGGCGCATTAACAGCACCCACAGCCATCGCACTCATGTGCCGGTGGAGGAGCCGTCCACAGCATCAGAAGCGGACATCCGGTCCTTGCATCGGATGGCAATGGGGCCCTCAATTCGCGACGTCCGCGGGCCTCAAAGAAGCGTTCCTCTCAGGAATACCAGCGCTATGCTGAAGTAGATCACCAAACCAGAAACGTCGACCAACGTAGCCACGAAGGGCGCCGAAGCGCTTGCCGGGTCGAAGCCAATCCGTTTCAGAATGAATGGGAGCATTGATCCGACGAGGGAGCCGAAGGTGACAATGCCCACGAGAGCCGCGCCAACGGTGCAGGCGATTAGAAGCCAGTGCTCGCCATAGTCGAACAGGCCGAGTTTCTGCCAGAGCGCTATGCGCATAATCCCGAGTAGACCAAGGATGGCGCCAAGCGTTAACCCTGTAGGCAACTCGCGGAGCGCTACGCGCCACCAGTCGCGCAGTCGCATTTCCCGGAGCGCGATGGCGCGAATGAGTAGCGAGGTCGCTTGTGACCCGGAGTTGCCACCCGAACTCATAATGAGCGGAATGAACAGGGTGAGAACGATCGCCTTCTGAAGCTCGTCCTGGAAGTGCTGCATCGCACTTGCGGTCAGCATCTCACTCACAAATAGCACGCACAGCCATCCAGCCCGCTTTTGGATCATCTCGAAGAAGCCGATGTCCATGTAGGGTGCGTCGAGCGCCTCCATGCCACCGAACTTCTGCACGTCCTCGGTATTTTCCTCGACGATGGCATCAATGATGTCATCCACAGTGACGATGCCTAGCACATGACCGCCTCTGCTAACGACTGGGACGGCAAGGAGGTCATATTTGGAGATAAGCCGGGCAACCTCTTCACGATCCGCAAAAGGCGACACGGTCACGGGTCGGCGCGGCGGTGCAATAGAGAGGACGGAGACATGTGGCTCGCTGACAATCAGCCGGCGGAGGGAAACCGCCTTGATGAGGGCTTTCGTCTTTGGGTTTAGCACGTATATCGCGTAAATCGTCTCCCGCGTGCTTTCGACCGCGCGGATATGTCGAAGCGTCTCACCGACGGTCCATGACGACGGCACACTGACAAACTCGGTCGTCATGATGCTACCAGCGGTGTTTTCAGGATAGGAGAGGAGCTGAACAAGTGAAGTTCTGGTCTCCGCATCGAGCTGCGAGAGGAGACGCTCGCGGGCGGGTGCACCAAGGTGCCGAAATATGTCCGCTCGTTGATCCGCAGACAGGGCCTTGAGAAGGGTAATTGCCCTCTCGGAAGGTTGTGACTCAACTAAATCCGCCGCTGCCTCTAGTCCTGGTTCATCGAGGACCTCTGCGGCGCGTTCTAACGGCATCGCGGAGAGCACTGCCGACGCTCGTTCCAGCGGCTCTGCGTTCAGGCGCTCGACAATGTCGGCAACGTGCTCTTGGGCCAGCGCTGCCGCAAATTCGGCGGGGTCAAAGGGGGATGAGGCGTCGACTGCGTCGTTCATAGCTCACCTCTATTCGATCGGCCGTCAGGTACGATCGAGGTGAGCCGATCACCCTAGGATCGGATCACGCCGACCGCTGACGGCAGGAATAATCGACCATGACTGTCACTAGGCATCCGATGGGGGTTCCGATGATTGCTGCTAACCGCGTGCTTAGACCGCTCGAAAGGTGATCTCTCCAGCAGCACCGGTCAACGCTTTGCGCTTGAATGCGGCATTGTCGCGCACCTGAGAGCTCGGCGGGCGCTCTATTCTTTGCGAGAAGCCGAATTCGGCCTTACGAAACGAGCCATTTTGTGATGCGGAGATTCTAAATGGAGCCCGCCAGGGATGCCTTCGAGAGGATGAAAAAAGAGCGTCCTTAGTCCTGAATTGGACGGCATGAAGCGGGCGGGCCTTACCGCCTAGCCAGTACCGAGTGACGCCAAAAGCCAATCTCCCAGAACAACATGATGTGTCCAATTGTTGGCGTGTTGGTCATCATCGCTCTTGCGGCTACGGTAATCGCGCTCTCATTGCAGATGTATTTCGGCCGACTACCGCTGCGTGCCCTCTTGGGTCACTTGCTTGCAGCCTTTGGCGCAGCCGGCTTTGCGCTCTGCCGTCGTGGAAGGCATTTTCGGGCAGAGAAGCGCCGCACTATCGGGACGTGGTTTGCGGGGGTCGCCACCGAGAATTGTAGCGCCCCGTTGAACCGGACCAACAGCAATTGTACTCGGGTTTATAAGAAAGTTCGTCTAGCCCACCGATGTTGACCAGCCCGCCGACGAAGATGGCGCTGCCATCGGGGACGCGTTCTGCGAAGGCAGCCGAAGGAACTCCAGTCAATACCCCATTCGGGCATACATTTTTGCAGCGATGGCTGTGAGCACTGCTGTCGCACCTAGCAGCACACCGAAATCGAGCAATAATCCGTAGTCGGATGCTCCCTCAACCAGCATCAGAGCCCTGAGTGCGTCGACTTGGTAGGTCAAAGGGTTAGCGCGAGAAACGGCGCGCAGCCAAGCGGGCATAAGCGACAGTGGATAGATGGCGTTGCTGGCGAAGAAGATAGGCATCGTGAGCACCTGGCCGATGCCCATGAACCTTTCGCGCGTCTTCACGATGCAGGCGATGATCAGCGAAAACGTCGAAAACAACGCGGAACCAAGCGCGATGATCGCGACCACGCCCAGGATGCTAAGAGGATTGAGATTTATTCCGACGCCGAGGGCGAGTGCGAGCAGGTAGACGATGAGCGCCTGGGACAACGCCCGCACGCCTGCCGAAAGCGCTTTCCCCATCACGAGCGCTGAACGCGGCGCAGGGCTGACAAGGTACCGCTGAACCACGCCGAGATCTCGCTCCCAAATGGCAGAAATACCGTAAAAGATCGCGACGAACAGAACGCTTTGCGCGAGGATGCCAGCGGAGAGGTAGTCGAGGTACGGGAGGCCGCCGGGAGAAACACCGCGAACTTGCGCCATGACCCCGCCGAACAACAGAAGCCAGAGTGCTGGCTGGACTGCGCGCGTGAAAAGCTCCAGCGGATCGTGACGAAGCTTCTCAACCTCGGCAGCAGCGACCGCCAATGTTTGCGTCGCGTAATTGGAAAGCGTTCGGCCGACTGACTCGTCAGCCATGCTCGCGGGCTGCGCGGCGCGCGCGTCTGACCTCACCATAGCCTCTCTCCACCTCAGTTTCGGTCTTGGAGCCAACGAGCTGGATGAAAAAGTCATCGAGAGTGGCGTTCGGTCCAACCCGGGCTTTGAGCTCTGCGGCAGTGCCAACCGCTGCGACCCGACCGTGATCAATTAGGGCGATGCGGTCGCAGAACTCCTCAATCTCATCCATGTGATGTGAGGCGACTATCATGGTTGTATGGAAGGACGCCTTCAGGTCAAGAACATGATCCCAGACTGTCTCCCGCGCACCTGGATCGAGACCAATAGTAGGCTCATCCAAAAAGAGGACTTTGGGGCGATGAAGCAAGCTTTGGGCTATCTCAAGGCGCCGGATCATGCCGCCGGAATAGTTCCTGACCAGATGATCGGCTACCTCTGAGAGCCCCATCCTGGCGAGCGCGCGAGCAATGCGATGTGCACGCTCGGCCCGAGGAACGCCGTAGAGACGCGCGGAGAGCAGCATGTTCTCATACCCTGTGAGCGAGCCGTCGGCGGAGAGGAGCTGCGGGACGTAGCCAATGCGACGCCGCACCTCGGCCGGCCGCCGCACGATGTCGAAACCGGCAACCGTTGCCGATCCCGACGTTGGCGGCAGCAGGGTCGTCAGCATCTTGATTAGCGTGCTCTTGCCCGCGCCGTTGGGGCCGATCAATCCGAAGATCTCGCCTTGTTCGGCCGCGAGAGTGGCCTGATCGACTGCGATAATATCGCCGAACCGACGCGTTAAATTGCGAACGTCGATGGCAGGGCTTTGAACGGGGTTATCTATCATTGGGATATCTGCCATACCGATGTGATGCCAATCTCAATTATTCACTGGAGTTTGTGGGACCCGACCCCAACCGTGCTGGCGAAGCATTCATCCCGCTCGATTCCCCGTTGGGGCTACCACCATTCGCCCCAGTCTTGGCCCTTCAGTAGCCAACCTTCGCGCGAGAGTCTCCTTAAGCACTAGGAAGCCAGATAATTGAGACCAACTGAGCGATAGTGCGAAGCAAGGAGCGGAAACAATGCGGCAAATCATGATAGCCACGGATGGATCTGAACGAGCAGACCGTGCCGTCGATGTCGCTGCTAATATTGCAAAAGCTAAGGGCAGCAAGCTCTCCATCCTAAACGTGGGGGGAAACCTTTCGGGCGATGAGATAATGCAGCTTGCCCGCGCCGAAAGAGATCTCGGCGCTGCGCTCGATGCCATCTCGAACCAAATTCTCATGCAGTCCAAGGAGCGAGCAAGACAGATCGGGGTGTCGACCATCAAGGTCCAAGTTGCTTGGGGCGATCCGGCGGAGGCGATCATCGAAACTGCCCGGCGCGAGCAGGTGGATGCTATCGTGGTCGGCAGACGGGGCCGCGGGCGGCTTGCCGGTTTTGCTGCTGGGGAGCGTGTCACAGAGGGTCGCAAGTCTCGCTCCCTGCATCGTGATAGTCGTTCCAATAATCCACCCCTCAGGGTCTACAAACAGACCAGTTGCCCCACAGGGCTGATAGCGATGGGCAGCTGATCGGAACGGTCGCCGAGCGCATATGAACGCAACCTCTGAACTGGATCCAAAATTAAAGGAGCAAGACGGGCCACATGATGCCGCCGGTGGTGCCGTGCTGATTCCGCACGACGTCGTGCCGGCAATCAGTCCTAAGCTTCCGGTCCCTTTGCCGCCTGAACTACCGCGACACCGCCGGCTGTTGCGGCGGGCGGTGATCCTGCTGCTTCTACTCGCAGTTGGCGCAGTAGGCGGTGCGATTTATTGGCTAAAATATTCCGAGCCATCCTTGCCGCCAGGATTCGCCTCAGGCAATGGCAGACTCGAAGCCGACGAGATCGATATCGACACCAAATTCGCCGGCCGCATCGCGAAGCTCTTCGCCGATGAAGGCGACATGGTGAAGGCGGACCAAGTGGTCGCGCTGATGGATACGCGGGATCTCGAGGCTTCGCTGAAGAAGTCCGAGGCGCTGGTGCTCCAGGCGCAGCGGACGCTCGACGAGGCGAAGGCGAACCTCGTGCAACAGCAGACCCAGGTCACCCTCGCAAAGCAGGAGCTCGACCGCACCAGCGCGCTAGTCCTGAAGGGCTACGCCACCCTAGAGTTGCTGGATCAGCGCCGGCAACAGATGGCTGGAGCTGTCGCCGCGGAAAATGCGGCGACTGACAAGATCGGCGAGGCGCAGCGGGCGCTCGAAGCCGCAATGCACGATGTCGAGCTCTACAAGGTCAATATCGCCGACAACGCTCTGTTCGCGCCGCGCGAGGGCCGTATCCAGTACCGGGTCGCTAATGTCGGTGAGGTTCTCCCCGCAGGCGGCAAAGTCTTTACCATGCTCGATACCTCCTATGTCTACATGGACATCTACCTGCCGACGGCGGAGGCAGGCCGGATCAGGCTCGGGTCGGACGCCCGCATCATTCTCGATGCCTATCCCACTCACGTGATCCCAGCCAAGGTGGTGTTTATTGCCAGCCAGGCGCAGTTCACCCCCAAGGAAGTTGAAACCAAACAAGAGCGTGACAAGCTGATGTTCAGGATCAGGGTGAAGATCGATCCCGATCGGCTGCTTGGCCACGCGGAGATTGTGAGAAGCGGGCTGCCAGGGGTCGCCTATGTGCACACGAATCCGGATGCGGCGTGGCCGCCTCAGCTGCAAGCGAGCGCGCCGCCATGATCGGGGTCGGCGGGTCTGTCGCGCGTCTCCATGACGTCACCCAGCGCTACGGCAAGGTAGTCGCCCTCGGGGTCGGCGGGTCTGTCGCGCGTCTCCATGACGTTACCCAGCGCTACGGAAAGGCAGTCGCCCTCGATGCTGTCACGCTCACGCTGCCCCGCGGCTGCCTAGTCGGGCTCATCGGGCCCGATGGGGTCGGCAAGTCGTCATTGCTGAGCATCGTTGCCGGGGCTCGGCAGATCCAATCCGGCAACGTTTTCGTGCTCGACGCCGACATGGCCGATCCCGCCCAGCGCGCCGCCGTATGTCCCCGCATCGCCTACATGCCGCAAGGCCTCGGCAAGAACCTTTATCCGGATCTCAGCGTTCGCGAGACCATCGAGTTCTTCGGGCGCCTATTCGGGCAATCCCGTGCCGAACGGGAGTTGCGGATCGCCGAACTTCTCGACAATACCGGGCTCGCGCCGTTTGCCGCCCGCCCGGTGAAGAAATTGTCGGGCGGGATGCGGCAAAAGCTCGGCCTGTGCTGCGCCCTGATCCACGATCCCGATCTCTTGATCCTCGACGAGCCCACGACCGGCGTCGATCCGCTGTCGCGCCGCCAGTTCTGGGAGCTGATCAAGCGCATCCGTTCGCGTCGCCAAGGTATGAGCGTCGTGGTCGCGACCGGGTATATGGAAGAAGCCGAGCGGTTCGATTGGCTCGTCGCAATGAATGCCGGGAGAATTCTGGCGGCCGGATCGCCGGCGGAACTCAAGGCCGCCACCGGTGCGCGGACCGTCGAGGATGCCTTCGTTGCGCTCCTTCCGGAACATCAACGCGCCGGTCACAAGGCGCTGCACATACCGCCCCGCCGAAGCGCCGATACCGAGCCGGTTATCGTGGCGCGCGGTCTCACCTGCCGGTTCGGCGATTTCACAGCGGTCGACCACGTCAGTTTCACGATCGACCGCGGCGAGATCTTCGGATTCGTCGGGTCGAATGGCTGCGGCAAGACGACGACGATGAAGATGTTGACCGGGTTGCTGCCGGCCAGCGAAGGCGAGGCGCTGCTTTTCGGCCGGCCCGTTGATGCTCGCGACCTAAGCTCGCGCAATCGTGTCGGCTACATGTCGCAATCGTTCTCGCTCTACACCGAGCTGACCGTCCGGCAGAACCTCGATCTTCATGCGCACCTGTTTCACCTGCCGTCACGCAAGGCGAAGGCGCGCATTGCCGAGCTGGTCGAACGCTTCGGCCTAACCGATTATCTCGATCAGCGCACCCTGGATCTGCCGCTCGGCATCCGCCAGCGGCTCTCGCTCGCCGTCGCCATCGTGCACGAGCCGGAGATGCTGATCCTGGACGAGCCGACTTCGGGCGTCGACCCGTTGGAGCGCGACCGGTTCTGGGAATTGCTGATCGATCTCTCGCGCAATCAGGGCGTGACAATTTTTGTCTCGACCCATTTCATGAACGAAGCCGAGCGCTGCGACCGGATTTCACTGATGGATTCGGGACGCGTGCTGGCCACCGATACGCCCGCGGGCCTCGTCAAGGCTCGCGGCGTTGCCACGCTCGAAGATGCATTCGTCAGCTACCTCGAAGAGGCTTCGGGAGTGCGTGCGGCTAGCACGACGGAGGCAGATGCCTCAAGGCAAGCGCGGCAGAGATTGGGAGCCAAGGCGGTAGAGCGACAGACGAGGGCCCGGTCGCCGCTCAGTCTGCGACGCCTGTTTGCCTGCACGACCCGCGAGACGCTGGAACTCCTGCGCGATCCGATCCGGCTCGGCTTCGCCCTGTTCGGTACGACCTTCCTGATGCTCGTCTTTGGCTTCGGCATCTCGACCGACGTCAACAATCTCACCTTTGCCGTCCTCGACCACGATCAGAGCCATGAAAGTCGGGCCTATCTCGAAGAGTTGCGGGGCTCGTCCTATTTTGTCGAGAAGGCCCCGCTCGCCGATTATGCCGATCTCGGGAGGCGGCTCCAGAACGGAGACATCAGCGCCGGCATCGAAATCCCGCCGGGCTTCGGGCGTGACATTGCGCGCGGCCGGCCCCCCTGGGTCGCTGCCTGGATTGATGGCGCGAGGCCGTTCATTGCCCAGACGATCCGCGGCTATCTGGAGGGTATGCACCAGTTGTATCTGGCGGATCCTGCGGTGAAGACGACACGGCCGGCGACGCCTCCACCTGCCTACATCGAGATCCGATTCAAGTACAACCAGGATTTCGACAGCATCTATGCGATGGTGCCGGCGCAAATAGCCCTGCTGCTTGCTCTATTCCCGGCGATCCTGATGGCGCTTGCCGTCGTACGAGAAAAGGAACTCGGTTCGATCACCAACCTTTATGTGACCCCCCTCACGCGCATCGAGTTTCTGCTCGGAAAGCAGCTTCCCTATATCGCAGTCGCCATGGTCAATTTTTCATTGATGTTCCTGATGGCGCTGTTTGTCTTCAATGTGCCACTCAAGGGAAGCTTTGTGACCCTGCTCCTGGGGACGCTGATCTACGTCACCACGACCACTGCCTACGGCATGCTGATCTCGGCCTTCGCCCGCACCCAGATCGCCGCGCTGTTCGGCACGTCCATTCTGACCGTTTTGCCGGCGACGATGTTTGCCGGCATGCAAGTCCCGGTTTCCTCGCTCTCGGGGATGGCATGGATCATGGGCCGCGGCTTCCCGATGACCTACTTCCTCCCGGTTAGCGTCGGCACCTTCACGAAGGGCCTCGGTTTTCAGGACCTCTGGACCAATTTGGTAGCGCTGACTGCGTTCATCCCAATCCTGACGTTGCTAAGCCTTCTCCTCCTACGCAAGCAGGAGCGCTAAGCCAACGCGCCTCAATGCAAACATTCAGCAACATCTTCTGGCTTGGCACCAAGGAACTGCGCAGCTTCATGCACGATTTTGTGCTTCTGGGGCTGGTCATCTACACCTTCTCCCTTGCCGTCATCGCGCAGGCGCAGAGCCGTTCGCAGGAAGTGTACAATGCATCGATCGCCATCGTTGACGAAGATCATTCGGAACTCTCGCGCCGGATCGGGCACGCGTTCCTCCCGCCCTACTTTCAACTGCCGCAGCCGATCGCCGAGCGGGACATCGTCCCCTTCATGAATAGTGGAAAATACACCTTCGTGGTCGACATTCCGCCGAATTTTCAGCGGGACGTTCTCGGCGGGCGCCAGCCCGCGATTCAGCTGAACGTCGATGCGACCACGATGGTACAGGCGGGCCTTGGCTCCGGCTATGCCCAGCAGATCATCACGACCGAGATCAACGACTTTCTATCCCGTGCGCAGGGGACCCCATTGTCGCCGGTCAATCTCGTCGTGCGCATCGCCTTCAACCCGAATGTGACGACAGCGTGGTTCACCAGCGTGATGGGGATCATCAACAGCGTCACCATGCTGGCCATCGTCTTGGCGGGCGCCGCCATCATCCGGGAGCGGGAGCACGGGACGATGGACCATCTCCTGGCCATGCCGGTAACACCGTTCGAGATCGCGATGTCCAAGGTCTGGGCGAACGGCCTCGTCATCATCGTGGCGGTCGGCCTCTCGCTTTATCTCGTCGTGCGCGCGATGCTCGCCATTCCGATTGCCGGGTCGATACCGCTGTTCATGCTCGGCGTGGCGATTTACCTGTTTTTTGCGACTGCCGTCGGCATTTTCCTCGGCACCATCGCACGTTCGATGCCCCAGCTCGGCCTGCTCTACCTACTCGTGTACCTGCCCATGGCCCTGCTCTCCGGCAGCAATACGCCGCTCGAAAGCATGCCGCCATTGCTGGCCACCATTATGCAAGCGTCGCCCTCGACGCATTTCGTGTCCTTCGCGCAAGCGATCCTCTATCGCGGCGCCGGCTTCGACGTGGTTTGGCCGCAATTCCTTGCGGTCGCTGCAATCGGCGGAATGTTCTTCGCCGCTGCGCTTCTCCGATTCCGGCGCGCCGCCGCGCAGACCGGCTAAGCCCGGTCGGCGCTGGTCGATCTAGATCAGCCGATCCAGCTCACATCCGGCACTTTGCGCGGAACCGGCGCTGCGGCGCTCTTGGGATGGCCCAAGATGATTGGCGCGACCGGGATGCATTCCGTCCGAAGCTTGAGCATCGCCTCCCCTGCCGGGGTTGCAAGCCAATCCCTGGCAAGGCCGATCCAGCATGTGCCAAGCCCGGCGGCATAGGCAGCGAGCATCAGATTCTCCACCGCAAGCGAGCAGTCCTCGACAGGCCAGTGGCTTGGCTCCCTGGCCGAGATGACAATCAAGACGGGCGCGTGGTGGAAGATTTGGAGATTTGGATCCTGCGCTGCTCCCTTGCGATCCCTGAAGGCGGACTCTGCAAAAGGTAAGCCTTCGATTTTTCAGAGATCTCTTTGAGCACGGTCTGGTTTCTTAAGATCGCGAACAACCAAGGCTGCTAATTGACCGCGCTCGGTGCTTGAACGGTCGCCTCTATTAGGATCCGTAAGACGGATTCATCGACCGGATCCGAGGAAAATCCCTGATGGCCCTGCGTCCGTAGATGGCCTCTATCACGTCCATGGCTGCAACCATCATCGGGGCTTGGGTGGGACCTTGATGTCGATCAACTATCCCAATTGCGGCGAGCCTAGAAGCGATCTAGCGTCGCAGTGGACTCCGCTTCTCGATGGCAGATCGCGCTAACAAAGGATGCGCTCTCGGGCCACATTTCCAAAGACGGCACGTCTTACGGTCACCGCATCGCGGCGGGATGAGAATGAGAGATCTACCCTTATCCAAGGTTTACCAATTGATCGAGCCGGGGCCTGTGGTTCTGCTTACGACCGCTCTAAAGGGGCGCGCCAATGTCATGACCATGTCGTGGCATATGATGATGGATTTCGAGCCGCCCCTCCTGGCTTGCATCGTCAGCGAAGCTAATTACAGTTTTGCCGCGTTGCGCGAAACTGGCGAATGCGTGATCGCCATTCCGGCGGTGGAATTGGCGCTCAAGGTGGTGAAGGTAGGCAACTCATCAGGCGGCGACATCGACAAGTTCAAGACCTTCGATCTTACACCCGCACCGGCCGACCGCGTGGCGGCGCCACTGGTGGTCGAGTGCTATGCTAATCTCGAATGCAGGATTATCGATACTGGGTTCACGGACAAATACGACCTCTTCGTCCTCGAGGTGCTCAAAGCCTGGATCGACCCGAAGCAGAAAAATCCGAGGACCATCCATCATCGTGGCAACGGCAGATTCGTCGTGGATGGCGTGACGATTAAGCTCAAATCGAAGATGCGATAACGCAGTCGGCATTGGCCCCGATATTACGTCGCAAAGAGCAAGACGACTTTGGCAGTTGGAGTACGGACATGAAATATCTTGCAGTGGTCGGTGCTTTGTTCATCACCGTTATCTTGGCCCCGCTCGCTGTTGCGCAAGGGGAGGGCTATGTGCCCAATCTTGGCGATATTATGGGCACGATCCAATTGAGACACATCAAACTGTGCTTCGCGGGCAAGCTTCGGAATTGGGAGCTTGCGGCCTATGAATTAGCGCAGATCAAATCGAGCCTCGAGGATGCAGCAACGCTTTACTCAGGGATCCCGGTGACAGACGTGACGATCGTAGCAGAGCCGGTTCAATTAATCGGCGCTGCGATAGAGGTGAAGGACAGCATGAAGTTCGCCAAAGGGTTTAGTGAACTGACCGCCGCGTGCAATGCCTGTCACCAAGCAATTGGCCGTGGCTTCATCGTCATTCAAGTGCCCACGGCTTCCCCTTTCAGCGACCAATCGTTTTCGCCACGCGCCAAGAAGTAGTCAAGACTGAAGCCCTCGAAATTGTTATCAACATGCCGCGTTTGCACAGGCTTTCCATGCGCCCTAGTGGCGAAGGGTCCGGAAACAAACGATCAGTCTTTTGGCATGTGCGTCAACTATGTCGGCTTTGGATCATAGGCGGCCATCTCCGCCACGCAGCGGGATGGCGGCTTATGCCTCACTAGCGGAAGTCGGATGGCCCTAAAGTCCGTTCGCTCCCCAGCGGGAAGAGGTCGCTCCGAAACCGTTTCCGGCTTCGGAGTGGGTGAGGGGGGGTGCCAGTTCGCTAGCGGGACGGGGCCGGTACCGGGTGTACCCGACCCCAAATCAAATGATCGAGCGAGATCGTGCCCGGTCCGCGGGCGATGATCAGGAGCAGCAGCGCGAACCAGAGGATTGCCGGTGATCAACCGTGTCCCTCGCTGAAACGTCAAATAGTTTCGGCCATAACGATTGGGCCTCTTATGCGCCCGGCCTCAAGACGCTCGATGATGCCACCTATTTGCGGCGCCGCATCCTGCTCGCCTTCGAAAGGGCCGAGACGGAGATCGGTGCGCAAGAAGAAACAGTCAGGAGGAACAGTCATGCCGACGACCGAAGCTCTTAGCCCGCTCGAAGCGGTCAACGAAATCCGCAACAACAATAACGGCCAGGTGGTGCTTGTCCTGCAGGGCGGCGGCGCGCTCGGCGCGTATCAGGGCGGCGTCTATCAGGCGTTGCACGAGGCGGGCGTGGAGCCCGACTGGCTGATCGGCACCTCGCATGGCGGCGACCTAGCGCCGCCGCTGAAGAAGCAGAGCTGGCTGAACTTGTTCGTAGCGTTGGGCGCCGCCGCCGCCGCGGTGATGTTGCTCGTCTGGGCGAATAGCTGCGCGAGCGGGGCGTGACGTCGGGCTCCTGCCGGGCAATGCCTTCAACGCGGGGCCGTGACCCTCAACGAGGTCACGGTCGCCTCGGTCTGCGCAGAGCCGGATCCGGTCAGGTCTACTGGCCCATATATGAAGAAGCCCGGTCTAAGAGCGAACCGGGCTTCTCCCAACTTACGCAATACCTGCATGGTTAGGGTCGGTGCGTGGGGGGCACTTGGCATCGGGGGACGAATGCCACACCGACCGCCAAGACTTTAACGTCGAGCGTATTTGATTGGTTCCAGCCCCCAAAGACTGGCAGATAGAACAGCTGGAGGGCGTGGCCCCTCCAGCTTTCCGTCGCTAACCGAAATCTCGCCAAGCAAGCCGCTGTTCCCCGAGCGCGAGCGCGCTTCAGGAACCCGTCACGTCGTCCCTATTTCAGGGGCGGATGGGCGAGTGGCGGAGGCGGCAGCGGCTCCGCATAAACGGCCTGATTATGGTGGAAGCAGCCGCCTAGCATGGTAGAGGCGGCGAGGATGACGAGAGCAACAAAGGTCCGCATGAACTGATCCCCCTAAAAGATACTCCCGGTTTTCTACACTCCGCCTCTTAGAAAAGGATTAATGGACGGGTCATTTTAAACCGGCGTTAGCCATAACCATTCCGCCAAGAAGCCGACCAAAAAAGGGCCTCCTGTAGGCAATGCTGTGCCGGCGCATATTTGTGTGCTCGAGCCGGCAAGTTGGCTTCTGCGCGAGCGTTCGAAACAGGCAAAGCGACCCCGATCGTAGCGGTGTTACCCGTTCGGTCGAGGCCGCAAAAGCAGAGGCAGGAGACCACCATTCGAAACGACTGCCCTGCCAAAGCCATTCATAATCGGCGCTCACCCGACAGGCTTTGAGCCAGATCAACAAGGCGGAAGCATTGCGGTTGCGATGCCCGATAAGGGCCGTGGCGGCTCGTGCGCTGGAATCGCGCCTTGCAATAGCGCGTCATCTCCTCCATATGTGGTTTATCGGCGCGCCCGAGGTGGGCGCGGGACTTTAAGAAGTGACGGCAAAGACTATCGCGCCGACTACGAGCACGACGACCTTTCCTGAACAATCTGAAGACGCCGGACGTCCTCTCGGGTGAACGGCCCGCTATGTGAAACTGCAAACGGGAAAGGAATCCCAAATGTCTCGTGTCAATGGCACAGTGAAATTCTTCAATCATACGCGCGGCTTCGGCTTTATCTCGCCGGAGGGTGGCGACAAGGACGTGTTCGTGCATGCTTCCGCGCTCGAGCGCTCTGGCGTCCCTTCGCTGAACGAGGGCGACCGGGTCTCCTTCGAGATCGAGGACGACAAGCGCGGCCGCGGCAAGCAGGCTGCAAACGTGCAGCTCGCCTAACCCTTTCGCCATGGCGACTGGTTTTGAACCGGCAGGTCTAGCCTGCCGGTTTTTTTATGGGATCGAGGGAAGGGTCTTGGCTCGAGGCCCGGTGCCGCTCACGCGCTATAAGGCGGCTGGGCTTGAGCCTGATCATCGCTTCGCTGCTCATTTTCCTCCTTGGGTTAGGGCTGGTGGCTGCGATCTGACAGAGATAAGCGCCCTCGGAGCCCTTGAACCTTACGGATTTGGGTTGTGACGCCCTGACGCATCAGGCATCGATGCAACCCAAGGGATGGCGACGCGTTGCCGATGACCATCATGGTGCGGTAGCAATTCTGTTTCATTGAGGACGTAAATTCGGGCGATGGAGGAAATTCAGTCTATGACGTTGCATTCAGGCATTGTGCGGCTCGTCACCAGCATCGCCATTGCTGTGCTGGCTGTCCTCGTCCCAGCCGGCCACTCCCATGCGGATCCGAGCCCCTTCGACACGCTCCTTGGCTCCTGGGGCGGCAGCGGTGAGATCCGGCTCGATCAGGGGAGGATGGAGCGCATCAAATGCAACGCCTATTACACCGGCGGCGGAGCCGAGCTTGGCCTCGCCATCCGTTGCGCGAGTGAGAGCTACAAGATCGAGATCAGGAGCAAGCTCAGCTATAGCGGCGGGCGTCTTTCCGGCAATTGGGAAGAGCGCACCTTCAATGCGCAAGGAAACGCCACGGGCACGGCGACACCCAACAAGATCACGCTTTCAATCAGCGGCGGCGTGTCCGGCACCATGGTCGTCTCCTACAGCAAGTCGCGACAAAACGTGTCGATCTCAACGCAAGGCGTCGCGTTGAAAAGCGTGAGCATTGCGCTTGGGCGAAGCTGACCCCTTCCACCTCCTGCCACGTCACGAATCGGACCTTGCCTTCGCCAGCGAGGGCTCTATGGCTAGGCTAGCGCGCCGATAGAGCTGGAGGAGCCCCATGGTGAGCAACCGGTCTTTGCTGACAGCCAAGTTCGAGGACGGCCAGCTTGAGCTTGCCGCGGGCGGCTCCTGGACCGCCGCCCATGCGAATGAGCTGGAATCACTGGTCGACGGAGTCGCCGAGGACGCGTCCCGGGCGCGGAGCGTTTCCATCGACATGCACGGGGTGCGCGAGTTCGACACCTTCGGAGCCTGGTTGCTGGAGCGCCTCACGCGGCAGTGGAGCGCCGCAGGCCGGGCGGCATCGATCGTCGGCTTGCCTGAGCACGATCGGACCCTGCTCAAAGAAATGAGCGGCGTGAATCGGAGCTCTTCAGCTCCTCCCGCAAGCGAATATGGGCTCCTGGTTGCTCTCGCGGCCATCGGCCGGGGGGCGGCTGGGATCGGACGCGACCTTCTCGGCTTCGCCAACATGTTCGGGGCTATCGGCGTTGCCGCGGTGCGTGTGCTCACGCGGCCGCGCGACTTCCGGTTCACCTCCGCCGTGCATCAGCTCGATCGCGTCTGCTGGCAGGCGGTGCCCATCATCCTGCTCATCACCTTTCTGATCGGCGGCATCATCGCGCAACAGGGTATCTTTCACTTCCGCAAATTCGGCGCCGAGCTCTACGCCGTCGATCTTGTCGGCATCCTCATCCTGCGCGAGATCGGGGTCCTCATCGTCGCCATCATGGTTGCTGGCCGCTCGGGCAGCTCCTACACGGCCGAGCTCGGCTCGATGATGATGCGGGAGGAGATCGACGCGTTGCGCACCATGGGCTTCGATCCCGTAGAGGTGCTCATTCTGCCGCGCGTGCTCGTTCTTATCGTCGCACTGCCTGCGCTCACCTTCATCGGCTGCATGGCCGCGCTCTATGGCGGGGGATTGGTGGCTTTTCTTTATGCCGGGATGAGCCCCGAAATCTATATCTCGCGGTTGGAGGAAGCGATCTCGCTGACCCATTTCAAAGTGGGGATGATCAAGGCGCCCTTCATGGGACTGGTGATCGGAGTGGTGGCCTGCACCGAGGGGCTGCTGGTCAAGGGCAGCGCCGAGTCGCTCGGGCTGCAGACCACGGCGTCGGTGGTGAAATCGATTTTCCTCGTGATCGTGCTCGATGGCCTGTTCGCCATCTTCTTCGCTTCGATCGGGATGTGACGCGCAGTGCAGGAAAAGCCCGTCATCTCCGTGCGGGACCTCGTGGTCGGCTTCGGCGACACGATCGTGCTCGACCATCTGTCGCTCGACGTACTTCCCGGCGAGATCCTGGGGGTGGTCGGTGGGTCGGGTAGCGGCAAGTCCGTGCTCTTGCGCACCATCATCGGGCTCTTGCCGAAACGCGAGGGCATGATCGAGGTGCTGGGCGTCGATCTCGACAAGGCCGATGAGGAAGAGCGGCGGTCACTTGAGCGCCGCTGGGGGGTCTTGTTTCAACAGGGGGCGCTGTTCTCCTCCTTGACCGTGCGCCAAAATGTGCAGTTTCCGATGCGCGAAAATCTCAAGCTCTCGCCGCGGCTGCTCGACGAGATGGCGCTGGCCAAGCTCGAAATGGTCGGACTCACCCCGGCCGACGCCGACAAATTCCCCGCGGAATTGTCGGGAGGCATGACCAAGCGCGCGGCGCTTGCTCGCGCGCTCGCGCTCGATCCCGAGATCGTGTTCCTGGATGAGCCGACGTCGGGGCTCGATCCCATCTCTGCCGGCGACTTCGACGCCCTGATCAAGACACTGCAGCGGACGCTCGGCTTGACCGTGTTCATGGTTACGCATGACCTGGAAAGCCTTTACACCGTGTGCGACCGCATCGCCGCTCTCGCCGATGGGCGCATCGTTGCCGTAGGGCCGATGGCGACCATACTCGAATGCAAGCATCCTTGGGTGCAGACCTATTTCCAAGGCAAACGCGGTGGCGTGCTGACGGGTAGGATCGGCCAGCTGGTGAATTGAGGCGCCTGACAGATGGAAACGCGTGCCCGCTACGCACTGATTGGACTGTTCATGCTCGCCGTTATCATGGCGAGCTTCGGCTTCGTCTATTGGCTCGAGAACAAGGGCGGAATTGGCCAGCGCGCCACCTATCGAATCCGCTTCCAGAGCTCGGTGTCCGGCCTGCTGGTGGGCTCGGCGGTGCTGTTCAATGGCATCCGGGTCGGCGAGGTGACGGATCTTGCGCTTGAACCGGAGCATCCCGAGCAGGTGCTGGCGACAGTCGCAGTCGAGCCCGACACGCCGGTCCGCAGCGACACGCAAGTCGGCATCCAGTCCCAAGGGCTGACGGGCGGCGCGGCAGTGACGCTTGTCGGCGGCAATGCCGCATCCCCCGCCGTGTCGGCCAGCGAGGGAGAGCTGCCGGTCCTCGTGGCCGAGCCGGGTGCCACCGAGGATTGGACGGGGCTTGGGCGCACCGTGCTGCGAAAGCTCGATACGATCCTCACTGACAATGCGGACAATTTCCACAGCGCCATCGCCAACTTCAATACCTTCACCGACGTGCTGGCGCGGAACTCCGACCGGATCGAAGGCCTCCTGGCCGGCCTCGAGCGCCTGACGGGCGGAGGCACGCCGAAGACCGAGATGCCTGTCTACGATCTCACCGCGGCGAAAGATTTCCCGGCCCTCGCGGTGCCCCCATCCTGGCAGCTCGTCGTCCCGGAGCCCTCTGCGCTGCTCGCGCTCAACACCGACAAGATTCGTGTCCGGCCGTCGACCGCGCCCGAGACCACCGACCTGCCAGACGCAAAATGGACCGACAATGCTCCGATCCTGTTGCAGGAGAAGATCATTCAAAGCTTTGAGAACGCGGGCTATTCGCGCGCGGTGAGCCGGCCGCGAGACGGATTGGAAGCCGGCTATCAGCTCCTGCTCGACATCAGAAATTTCTCCATCTCCACCGCGGGCGAGCCCATAGCGGAGATCGAGTTCGAGGCGAAGGTGCTCGGGCCCAATGGCAAGATCATCGCCGCGCAGACATTCCATAACGCGGCGCCTGCGACCGGCACCGATGCACCAGCGGCGGCTGCCGCTTTGAACGAGGCCTTCGGCAAGGCCGCGAACGAGCTCGTGCCTTGGGCGGCAGACGCGGTCAACAACGCGCCGCCCCCGCTGGAGGCCGCGCCCCTTGAAGCGTCGCCGCCACCGGAAGCGTCGCCGCCACCAGAAGCCTCGCCACCTCCCGACGCCCCGCCGCAGCGGAGCTAGCGCAGCAATCCTGATAGAGCGCGCCCATTGGCCGTGATCTCCGCGGCTATGTGACAGATCGATGACTGATCTGGCGCAAGATCACTTTCATCTTGGCATGGTAGTTTTGATTTTCGACCGAGCCCAAGGACCCTATGAAGTCGCGTATCGTCGAACAGTTGGGACAAGCCGAAATCCTGCTGCCAGGCCTCGTCGCAGAAGGCTTGCGCGCAAACGACCGCGCCAAGGTGCGCCTCAGCGCGCTCCAGGCGGCCGCTGAGCATGCCCATGAACCGCATGGCCCGCCCGCCGATCTTGCCGCCGAGTGCCGTAGGGCCGGCGTCGACGCCATGGCCACGAGAGCCCTGATCGCCGGCGCGCGCCCAGCCGCGAATGGCGTGATCGAGGCGCCGGGCCTTGCGAAGCTCGGTGAGGCGTTGCTGGCCGATGTCGAAGCGATGATCAAGGCGGCAGGTGCCGGGGACCCAAGCGTAGGCAAGGCCGCGGAAGATCGCCTTGCCGCCACCCGGGCAGGGCAAAGTCTCGGAAAGCAGCACATTGCCGAAACCGAGATAGCCGAGCTCACCGCCGTGACCAGCGGCGAGCAGGACAGCCTGCATCGCCTCGTCATGGATCTACACAAGGCTCTTAACCGTCTCGCCGCACAATGCGCCGAGGAGGTCGTAGCCGGCGCCCATACGCATGGGTTGCAACCCGACGACAAGCCATTGGTTGCGGCCTTCATGCGCGGTCTCGACCGGACGCGCGCGCTCAAGTTCAACCATCCGGGCCTCGATACGATCGCGATCCGTTCGGGAGCGCGCCTCGTCATACAGAACGACATCGGGACCACGGATGCTCATGTTCTGCTCGTTGGCGTGGAGGGGCTGTGCGTGACAGTCACGCACACCGACGTCCATGAGCCCCGCGCGAAGTTCTTCATTGGTCTCTTCGATGCCTTTCCGGTGCGCTGGAGCGGGCTAAACCCGGAGAAGGCGGAGGGGCTCGCCGAGGGAGCGGCCTTCTATCTTGTGACTGGACGGTACGATGCGGAGAGCCAAGAGCGTCGCGACGCGTTTCTGGAAGCTATCGGCGCCGCGCTGGTTTTTCTCATCGACTGGAACAAGGCGCGCAAAGCCCTGCGGAAGCTGGTGAGCAACGGGGATGCCATCCGCGTGCTCGACTGGGCAGCGCGCCACGAGATCGGCCATCGCGGCTTCCTCGAGCTTGGTGGGACCGAGCTCGTGGCCGCGACTGTGCGGCATGCGACGCCGGCCCGGATCGGCTTCGGCGAGGAGCTCGGCAGCGTGCTTGGCCGGGAGGCGGCGGTCGATCTCTTGCGCACGGCGCTCAGACTGTCCACCGACGCCTTGCGGCAGGGACGCTCGGCGCGGTCGGTGCGAGAGGCTCTGGAGGCCGATCTCGTCCGCCGCATCGAGCGGACGGAGAGCGCGCTTCTCACCACCGTCGTGCGGCAAATGGGCCTTGCGCGCGACATCGCCGTCGGCATCGCCGCAACCTTGGCGGATCGGCAAGCCCACACGCCCTCCACGGGAGGCGCCAATGCGAGGCGCGCCAAGCGCATCGAAAAAAAGGCCGATGCGATCGCGGTTGACGCGCGAAGCGCCATCCTGCGCAGCCAGGGCAGTGCCGCCATCGCGCAGATGGTGGATGCCGCCGAGAACGCGATCGATGAGCTAGAGCAGGCCGCGTTCTTCGCCTCTCTCATGCCGCCAAGGCTCGAACCGACGGTGCTGGGAACCCTCGAGGATCTCTGCGCCGCCGCCGCTGCCGGCACCGAAGCGGCTGCACGCGGGCTCGAAGCCGCTGCCGGCATCGCCGAGGGCGAGAGCACCGAGACCGACGATGCGCTTGCGGCAACGGACCGGCTCGCGGATCTCGAACATGCCGCAGACAATGCCGAGCGCGCGGTGACCACGGTCGTGCTGCAGGGTGACGGAGACGTGAGGACAGCGCTGCCCGTGCTCGAACTTGCGCGCGCCCTGGAGCGAGCGACGGACCGGCTGTCGGCCATGGGGCATCTCTTGCACCACCATGTCATGGCCGGTCTATCAGGCTAGAAGAGCAGCAAAGCAATGACCATCTTTCGATTGGAGGCGGCAAGTCTTGAAGGCGGGACCGCCGAGGAGATTGGCGCCAAGGCGGCGATCCTCGCTGCCGTTGCGGCGGCGGGTGGGCCGGTTCCACCCGCCTTCGTCCTGCCGATCAGTCTCGGTGCCGCCATGACCGCGGGCGACGGCGGCGCGGAAAAAGCGTTCCACGAAGGCCTGAAGGAAGGCGTTGTTTTCCTTGAGACTGCAACGGGACGGCGCTTTGGCGATCGCCGGGAGCCGCTCTTGCTGTCGGTCCGCTCCGGCGCTGCACGGTCGATGCCAGGCATGCTTGACAGCGTGCTCGACGTGGGCTGCACTGCGGACGCGACGCGCGGCCTGATCAGGATGACGGGCAATCCGCGTTTTGCCTGGGATTGCCGGCGGCGGTTGCTCGAGGGTTATGCCGAAATCGTCCTCGGCCTCGATTCGGCGCCGTTGCTCTCGAGACGCGATGCGTTGATCGCCGAGGAGAGCGCCGAGACTGATCGAGACCTCGACAGCGAGGCGCTCGAACGCCTGGCCCTCGCCTATGAAGCTGTGATCGCGGCCGCCGATCGGGAGATCCCCGACGATCCGATGCAGCAGCTCGTCGCCGCCTCCCGCGCCGTCTACCATTCGTGGACGAGCGAGCGGGCTTGCACCTATCGCCGCCTACAAGGCCTCGAGCACCTCGAGGGCAGCGCCGTGATGGTCCAGGCCATGGTCTTCGGCAACAGGGGGTCCGCCTCCGGTGCCGGCGTCGCCTTCTCGCGCGACCCTTCCAGCGGCGCTCCGGAACCCCAAATCGACGTGTTGTTCGAGGCCCGAGGCGAAGACGTCGTGTCGGGCCAGCGTACGCCCAAGACCGAAAAGGAGTTTGCGCAATCGGCTCCGGCGGTCGCGGCGGAGCTGCGCCGCTGCCTGGTGCAGCTTGAGAAGCAGTTCAAAGACGTGCAGGACGTCGAGTTCACCATCGAAGACGGCCGGCTGTGGATCTTGCAAAGCCGGGCGGCCAAGCGGACGGTAAGGGCCGCGCTCCGGATTGCCGTCGATCTCGTGCGGGAGGGCCTAATTTCCGAACAGGAGGGCCTGGAGCGTCTGCGCGGGATCGATCTTCCGGGGCTTTCGATTGCCCGGTTCGAAGGTAGCGCATCGCCCGCCGGGCTGGGAATCGGGGCTGCGGGGGGCGTCGCGGTGGGGCTCGCCACCTTCGATGCCGCCACGGCCGAACGACTGGCAGCCTCCGGCGACCCCGTCATTCTGATACGCTCGGACATCGACACCGCCGACGTCAAAGGTCTTGCGGCGGCGTCCGGGATCGTCACGGCGTCGGGCGGGCGCACCGCCCATGCCGCGCTGATCGCAAGACAATTGGGAAAGGCCTGTGTTGTAAGCTGTGTTGGACTTGAGGTGGGTGCAGAGGCGCGGCGCGCTGAGATCGATGGCAGAGTGATCAGGGAACGGGACTGGATCTCCGTGGATGGCACCACCGGCGAGGTCTTTCTCGGGCAGCGCGAGATCGTGACGGAACGGCCAGTGGCGGAATTGAACGAGGTGGCACGATGGCGTAGTCAGGCTCGCAGCCAGCCGCAACGTGGCGATTTGGCCTGCGTTGAATAGGCCCGCGTGGAATAGTTTTGAGTGAGTATGGGTACAGGCATGACGGAGGCTGGCGGAAGCGCGAGCGAATCGCGGGAGTTCGAGCTCAAATTGGAGTTCGATCCCCCTGACAGGGCGGAGATCGAGGCGCATCCCCTGCTTGCTGCAGCGAATGCCGAGAAGCAGACGCTGATCTCGGTTTACTTCGATACGGACGACCTCGCCTTGCGGAAGGCCAGCGTGGCTTTGCGCGTGCGCAAGATCGGCACACGCTATGTGCAGGCGATCAAAGGCATGGACGGCAGCGCTCAATTGTTCGACCGCCCCGAATGGGAGCATGAGGTCGCGGGACGCGAGCCGGATTTGAGCTTGGCGGCGGGCACCTCGCTCGAACCGCTGTTGACGGAGCCTGTGCGCACTGCCTTGCGGCCACTGTTTGGGACCCGGATCGAGCGCACCGTCTATCGCCTCCCGAGCAACGGCTCGGATGTCGAGGTGGCGTTCGACGAGGGCGAGATCGAGGCAGCCGAGCGTTGGTGCCCCGTGCATGAGCTTGAGCTTGAGCTGAAACAGGGCAATCCGGCGGAGCTGTTTCATCTAGCGCGGAGTTTGGCCGCGGTCGTCCCACTCCGGCTCGCGGTGAAGACCAAAGCCGAGCGTGGCTATGAACTCGTGGAGGATGCTGTGCAGCCCATCGAGAAAGCCACGCGGGTCGAGCTCGACCAAAACATGACGTGCAGGCAGGCCTTTCGGGCCATTGCTCAGAATTGCCTGCGCCAGATCATCGCCAACGCGCCCGGAGTATGTGCGGGCGAGGCCGAGGCACTGCACCAGATGCGCGTCGGTCTGCGCCGGTTGCGCGCGGCCATCGCTGTATTTGCCAAGGAGGTCGCCGATTCCGAGCAGGAGCGGATCAAGGGCGAGCTGAAGTGGATCACGAACGAGCTTGGACCGGCCCGCGATCTTGATGTCTTTGCGGCCGACGTGTTGAAGCCGCTGGGCAAGAGCCACACTGACACGGACCATGCCGAAACCCGCCGCATCTTCGCCGAGAACCGTGCCAAAGCCTACGCGGCTGCGATCGGCTCCGTGCGTTCCGATCGCTTCCGCAGTCTCCTGCTCGACGTCGCCGAATGGATCGAGGTCGGCCCCTGGACAGCCGATGCATCGCTCTCCGCCCGGCGCGAGCGCCCGGTCAAGACCCACGCCGCCAAGGTGCTGGCCAAAATGCGGAAATATATTCGGAAGAAGGGGACGGAATTACGCGAAATCGATGCCGAGAAGCGGCACAAGCTCCGGATCAAAGCGAAGAATCTGCGCTATGCGATTGAGTTTTTCGCCGGCGTCCTTCCCGACGACCAGAAGGCCAAGCGGCGGGAAGCTGCCTTGTCGGCTCTGCGGGAGCTGCAGGACACGCTTGGGGCCCTCAATGACATGGCTCAGCGGGAGGCGCTCATCGCCAATGGGCATGAGCTCGGCGAGCATGCCGCGCTGTTGGCTTCGAAGGAGGCCGATGTGCAGGAGCTGCTCGAGCGCGCCGAAGCGGCGCATGCGAGCTTCGCCAAGGTCAAATCCTTCTGGAACTAGCTGGCAAAGCGATGGTTGAGAGCCTGCCTTGGAACCTGTCCCTGCACGGGCTGCTCGGCGAGCTTGACGCGACGCCCGGCGGGTTAAGCGACCCAGAGGTCGAACGGCGTCTCGCGGCATGCGGTCCGAATGATGCGCTTCAGCGCCGGCGTCGGCCGCTGTGGCGGCAGACGCTCGACCGCCTTGCCAATCCTCTGATTCTGATCCTGCTTTTTGCCAGCGGCCTGTCGGCCTGGACCGGCGAGGTGACGAGCTTCGTCATCATCGTCGTCATCATCCTGTTGAGCGTGGTGCTCGACGTGGTCCAGCAGGCCCGCGCGGAGAATACCGTCGATGCGCTGCGCCGCTCGGTAGGCAGAAGCTCGATGAGGTGCCGTTCGATTTCGACCGGCGTGGTCGGTGCTGGTCGATGACGGAACGACGCGGCTCCTCGCGGTGAAAGGCGCGCCCGAGGACATCATCCAGCTGTCGGTGGACTATGCCACGTCGGACGGGGAGCGACGGGAGCTCGATGCCGAAGCACGCCATGAGCTCCTGCAACGGTTCGAGCGGCTCGGCGAAGGCTATCGCGTCTTGGGAGTGGCGTACCGCGCGATGCCCCCGGCACATGACAGCGCCGTCGTCAGCGACGAGACCGAGCTCACCTTTGCCGGCTTCGCCGTCTTCGTCGACCCTCCGAAATGCGATGCGGCGGCCGTCCAGGCGCCGGCCGCAGTCGGCGTCGAGGTCAAGATCCTGACCGGCGACAACGAGCGCCGTCGCCGTTGCCGCCTATCTGCTTCTCGTCGAGCTGGTCAAGCGGCAGCTCTACCGCCGGGCGTGGGGCCCCGACGGCGGCTAGCGCTGGTGAACATAGAGGCCTGGAGCGGGCCAAAGCGGCACGAGCCCGCGTGCGGGTGCGCCCAATTCAGGCGGCGCCACGTGTTCCGGCGCGCTCTTGGCCTCGAGCCATGATGCCCAGGCCGGCCACCACGAGCCCTCAGCGGTAGTGGCAAGCGTCAGCCAAGTGTCGGAGTCGATATACCGGTCGCCGCGCTTGCGGGTCGCAACGAAATAATGGCGCCCGGGATGGCCGGGCTCCGACACGATCCCGACATTGTGGCCGCCATTGGTGAGGACGAAAGTGACCTCGGTGTCGGTGAAGAGCTGGACCTTGTAGACCGAGCGCCATGGCGCGATGTGGTCAGTCTCGGTGCCGATGACGAACATGGGTGCATCGATGTCCTTGAGCGCGATCACCTTCCCTTCAACGGCGTAGCGGCCGGCGGTGAGGCGGTTCTCGAGGAATAGCCCGCGTAGATATTGGGAGTGCATGCGGTAGGGCAGGCGCGTCTGATCCGCGTTCCAGCTGGTGAGGTCGGTGACGGCGTCGCGCTCGCCGAGCAGATATTCGCGCATCATCTTCGACCAGACGAGATCGTTGGAGCGTAGGATCTTGAAGGCGCCGGCCATCTGCTTGGTATCGAGCACCCCCTGATCCCACATCATGTCCTCGAGGAAGGCGACCTGGCTTTCGTCGACGAACAGCATCAGCTCCCCGGCCTCGCTGAAGTCGGTCTGGGCGGCAAGCAGGGTGATGGTGGCGAGCCGGTGATCCTCGTCGCGCGCCATGGTCGCGGCGGCGATGGCGAGCAAGGTGCCGCCGATGCAATAGCCGCAAGCGTGGACCTTGCAGCCAGGCACGATGGCGGTGACGGCGTCGAGCGCGGCCATGACGCCGGAGGTGCGATAGGCATCGAAAGTGAGGTCGCGATCGGCGGCGGTCGGATTGCGCCAGGACACCATGAAGACGGTGAAGCCGCGCTCGATCAGATAGCGCACGAGCGAATTCTGCGGCCTGAGATCGAGGACGTAGTACTTCATGATCCAGGCCGGAACGATCAGCACCGGCTCGGCGATCACGCTCTCGGTTGTGGGCTTGTATTGAATGAGCTCCATTAGCTCGTTGCGGTAGACGACCACGCCCGGCGTGACGGCGATGTCCTCGCCCACCCGCAAACCGTCGGCCGGTGGCTTGGGCTGCATTGCCAGCGCGCTCCACGCGTCGTCCTGAAAGTTGGTCGCGCCGCGCACGAGATTGGCCCCGGACTCTTTCAGCGTCCGCTCGATGATCACGGGATTGAGCCAGGGCACGTTTGATGGCGACCACACATCCAGCAATTGGCGCGTTAAGAAGGCGACGCGCGCGGCGTTTTTCGGCGTCATGCCCCGAACCTCGCGGGTCGCGCTCGCCCACCAGGCTTCTTGGGCGAGAAAGGCCTGCTGCCAAAGCACGTAAGGGAGATGCTTCCAAGCGGGGTCATTGAAGCGCCGGTCGTCTGGCTGCGGCTCGAAGGCAGGCTTCGCGTCCTCGGACAGGCTGTGCGTGGCGAAACGCGCCAACCGCGCGCCGATGTTCACGGCCTCTATCCCCAGTTCGACGAGGCGGCCCGGCGCATGGGCGAGATGCGAGGCCCAGTCAAACCAGGCGGCATAGAGCGCGTGCGGCGACACGCCTTGGGTAAGCCGTGCGGTCACCGCCCGTCCGAGACGGTCCATAGTCTCGAAGGAGGGGACGTTCGTGCCGTCGCTCGGTGGCGACGGCGCCGCCGCGGCGGGACTTTTGCCGGCGTCCGAAGCTGCGGCCGGCTGTGAAGGGGCTTGGTCCATGTTCATTCCAATTGGTCGAGGGCGCCTGGTCGGGGGCCGAGGCCGGATTCAAGCGCGAGTTTCATGACCGCTCCATGACAAAAACCGCATGGCGCCTTCCGCGATTGCCACATCGCCACGCCGATCGGCTATGGTACAGGCGCGTTGTTAAGATCTCATGCGATGCAGCCAGGATTGGCGCTCCAGCTCGGTCATGCGCGCACGCAAATCGGCATCCTGCGTGGACACGGCGTGGGTCGTGCGGAGGCTCTCCACGAGGGCGCGCAACAGATCCGAGCGAGCGATCATGCCCACGAGCTTGCCCTCGCGAAGCACAGGCAAGCGGTTGATCTCGTGCTTGTCCATGATGCGAACCACGTCCTCGAGCGGGGTTTCGTCACTGACGGTGATCGGGTTTTCCGTCATCACTTCGGCGATCTTGCAAGCGGCTACGCGTCCATGCACTTCGTTCACTTTGGCTTCACCGGTCAGGATTTCCAGCCAGCGCGGCCGCCGATAGCTCGTATTGCGATGCACGGGGCGCAGAAAGTCGCGTTCGGTGACGATGCCGACGAGGCGGCCGCTCCCATCGACGACAGGCAGGCCCCCGATGTCGTGGCGCAGCATCACCTCGCCCGCCGCCAAGACGCAATCATCCGGCCTGATCGACACCACGGCCGACGTCATCACATCGCGGGCCTTCATGTTTCTGTCTCCCGAGGCGGACCAAGCGACGGCACCCACAGCCTACTGTAGATATGAGGTGCGACCTTGAGGGATATCAATGGCTGTCACACTTGGACGGCAGTAGAGTTGGTGCCCGCCGCCATAGACCCGGATGTGGAGTGACATGGACGCGCTTCACGAGATCAGTCCGGCCTTACAGCAGGCGCGTTTGGAGAGGCGCCTCTTCGCACGCTTCTGGCAAACGGCCTCACCCTTCTGGTTCGGCCGCTGGGCCAAGGTGGCTTGGGGCCTCACCGTTATCCTCATGCTCGTCGTCTTGGCGCAAGTGCTGGTGCAGCTGCTCCTGAACTTGTGGAACCGGAATTTCTTCGATGCGGTCGAGCGCCGCGACGCGTCGGCTTTGTGGACGCAGGCGAAGCTGTTCGTGCCCTTGGCGCTGGCGAGCATCGCGCTTGCGGCCATCTCGGTCTGGGGACGCATGACGGCGCAGCGCAAATGGCGCGAATCCGTGACGCGCCAGGTGATCGAATATTGGCTGGCCGAGGATCGGTTCCGGCGGCTCGACCAGCTGGCGAACGGTTCGGAGAATCCCGAATACCGCATCTCCGAGGACGTTCGCATCGCCACCGACGCACCCATCGACCTGGTGCTCGCCTTCCTGGCCTCGGTGCTGACGGCGATCACCTTCTTGAGCGTGCTGTGGAGCGTCGGCGGGAGCCTGACCTTCGACGCGTTTGGCCGCTCCTGGACCATCCCTGGCTATCTCGTGATCGGCGTCATCGTCTATTCCACCTTGTTCTCCGGCGCCATGATCATCGTCGGCCGCCGGCTCACCGCGATCATCGAGCGCAAGAACCAGGCCGAGGCGGAGCTCAGGGCGGCAGCGGATCGCCTGCGGCAGGACGGCGGCGGGACGATCACGCGCGGCAACGAAACGGCGGAGCGCCGGACGCTCTGGCTCGCCGTGCATACCGTGCTGTTGCGGTGGCGGGGCCTCTCGTGGCAGCTCGTGCGGACGACAGTGGTCACCCACGCCAATTTCATCCTGGCACCGGTGCTGGCCCTGTTGCTCTGCACGCCGAAATATCTCGCAGGCACTATGTCGCTCGGCGAGCTCACGCAGTCCGCTGCCGCCTTCGTCACGGTGCAAAGCGCTTTCAACTGGCTCGTCGACAATTACGGGCGGCTTGCCGATTGGAGGTCGTCGGTCAATCGGGTCGCCACCCTTCTGATTGCGCTCGATGCGGTCGCAGCGCTCGCGCCTATTGAAGAGGTGCCGCACTCGACAGGAGACTAAGGCCGACCTCGCGCCGGTGCGCCGCGCTTGAGCCGTCGGCCCCGCGCCGCCTTGATCAGATCCGCGTACCAGCGGAACGAGGACTTGGGCGTGCGCGCCAGCGTCGGGTAGTCGACATAGACGAGGCCGAAACGCACGCCATAGCCCGAGCCCCATTCGAAATTGTCGAGCAGCGACCAGACGAAATAGCCGCGAATATCGGCGCCATCGGCGATCGCGCTCAGCATGGCGCCGGTGTAGGCCTTGAGGAAATCGATGCGGGGCTGGTCCTCGATGGCGCCCGAAGCGTTCGGCGTATCGTGGCCACCATAGCCGTTCTCGAGCACATAGACGGGCAGGCGATACCGCGTGCTGACCTCGAGCAGCGTCTCCCGAAACGCCTCCGGGCAGATCGGCCATTGGATGGGGGTGCGGGTGAGGTCGGCGGGCGCCGGACTAAAGCTGAAGCCAAGCGGCGCCTCTGGAGCCGCCTTGGCGTAGATGGGCGAGTAATGGTTGAGGCCGAACCAGTCGAGCGGCTGGCAGATGCGCGCAAGGTCGCCTGGACGGAGATAAGGCTCGATCGCCGCGGCGAGCCGCTCCGGATAGGCGCCGAGGCATTGCGGGTCGGGGAAGGCGCGGTTCCAATAGACCGCAAAATCGAGCGCGGCCTCGGCATCGGCCGGGGTCGAGGGCAGGCATGGCTGGACATTGTGGATGGCACCAATCGAGGCCTTCGGCACGAGGGCGCGCAAGACCTCGGCCGCGGCGCCATGGGCAAGGTTCACATGGTGGATGGCGGGGAGCAAATTGGCGGGGCCGGAAAGGCCCGGCGCGCTGTCGCCGAAGCCGTAGCCGAACAGGCTGAAGACCGAGGGCTCGTTGAAGGTGGTGAAGCGCTTGACCCGGTCGCCGTAGCGGCGGGCCACGAGGGTCGCGTAGTCGGCAAACCACCCAGCCGAATCCCGATTGGTCCAGCCGCCCTGATCGTCAAGCGCCTGGGGAAGGTCCCAGTGATAAAGGCAGAGCCAGGGCTCGATATTCGCGGCAAGCAGCGCGTCGATCAGCCGGTCGTAGAAGGCAAGCCCCGGCTCGTTTGCATTTCCCCGTCCCTTGGGCAGAAGACGCGGCCAGGCCACGGAAAAACGGTAAGCCTGCACGCCGAGGCGCTGCATCAGCGCGATGTCCTCGGGGTAGCGGTGGTAGTGGTCGCAAGCGACGTCGCCGCCGTCGCGATTGGCAACGCGGCCGGCGGCGCAGAATGTATCCCAAATGCTCGGGCCCCTGCCGTCTGCTTGGGTCGCTCCTTCGATCTGGAAGCTCGACGTGGAGACGCCCCAGATGAAGTCGCGCGGCCAGGGCGCCCGCTTGCCCTGCCGCGGGCGGCCCGATTTGCCTTTTTGCTTTTTTTCACCCTTGGCCATGGCGCCACAACTCATTCGGTCCGTGAGTCTTAGCCTTGACGATGGTCAATGAGCGGGACGCGCTCCGGGCTTCGGTTCCTCCTTGACCACGTCGGTGGCCTTTTTGTCGGTACGGAGGCCCAGAAACACCGGGTGGCGCATCTCGCCCTTGGCTGTCCATTCGGTGAATTTCACTTCGCCCACGAGCTTGGGCCGCACCCAGGTCGTGTTCGCTTCGTCAGGCACCTTCTCGGAGATCAACTTCGAGCTGGTCACCAGCGGGACCATCAGGTCATGGAGAGTTTTGAGCATGGCCGCATCGAAACCTGTCCCGGCGCGGCCGACATAGCGCCAATGCTTGCCCTCCCGCACCGCGAGCAGCAGGGAGCCGAAATATTGGCGCGAGCGCCGCGGCGCGGTGAAGCCGATAATGACTACTTCCTGGCCTTGCGATGCCTTCACCTTCAGCCATTCGCGGCTCCGCTCGCCGGAGTAGTAATGGCTCGAGGCAAGCTTGGCCATGATGCCCTCTTCGCCGGCGCGGCTTGCGCGCTCGAAGACCGCAATGCCCTTGTCCCACACATGGGTGCTATAGTGGACCAGCTTGTCCTTGGGCAGAATGCGCGCCAATGCCTCCTTACGCTCCACGAGAGGGTGATGGCGCAGATCCTTGTCGTCGAGATAGAGCAGGTCGAACACGCAGTAGAGCAGGCGCACCGTCTCGCGCTCGGCATTCTGCAGGAGCTGGAAGCGCGAGCGGCCTTGCGCATCGAGCGCCACGAGTTCGCCGTCGATCACGGCAAAGCGGCCGATGCCGCGCAAAGCCGTGCAAATGGACGGATGTTTGCTCGACAGGTCGATGCCGTTCCGGGAATAAAGCGAAACCGACCCATCCTTAATCTCGGCCATCAGACGGAAGCCGTCCCATTTCGTCTCGAAGATCCAGTTCGGATCGTCGAAAGGCTTGTCGGTCAAGGTCGCGAGCATGGGGCGCAGGTCGGGTTTCATGCGAAATGGCTTCCATGCAAAAGGGGCAACGAAGTAGGCTACACTAGAAATCGACCTGCTCGGAAAAGGGGAGGGAAACGTGGATCTCGAAGAGCTTAACCGAGTCGCAAACGCTATGGTGACCCCGGGCAAAGGCCTTCTTGCTGCGGATGAATCCGCGGGCACGATCAAGAAGCGTTTCGAGGTGATCGGGGTGGAATGCACAGAAGACAATCGCCGTGACTACCGGGAGCTTCTGTTCCGTTCCAAGGGCATGGCGAACATCTCGGGCGTGATCCTGTTCGACGAGACCATCCGGCAGAAGGCCAAAGACGGCACGCCGCTCGTCAAGATCATTGAGCAGGCCGGCGCGCTTCCAGGCATCAAGGTGGATAGGGGGACCCATCCCCTGCCGTTCTGCCCGGGTGAGGTCGTCACCGAGGGGCTCGATGGCTTGCGCGAGCGATTGATCGAGTATCGGGGTCTTGGTGCCAAATTTGCCAAATGGCGCGCGGTCATCAATATCGGCGCCGGTATCCCGACCTATGCTTGCGTCAACGCCAATGCGCATGCGCTTGCTCGCTACGCCGCGCTCTGCCAGGACCAGGACATCGTGCCGATCGTGGAGCCGGAGGTGCTGATGGACGGCGACCACGATGTGGACCGCTGTGCCGAGGTCACCGAGTTCGTACTGAAGACCGTCTACGAGCAGCTCTATTATGCGCGGGTCAAGCTTGAGGGCGCCGTGCTCAAGCCGAATATGGTGGTGGCGGGGAAGAAATGTGCAAGGCAAACCTCTGTCGCCCAAGTGGCCGAGAAGACCATTCGCGTGCTCAAGGAATGCGTGCCGGCGGCGGTGCCGGGCATTGCCTTTCTCTCCGGCGGGCAGTCCGATTTGGATGCGACGGCGCGGCTCGACGCCATGAACAAGATCGGCGGCCTGCCCTGGAAGCTAAGCTTCTCCTTCAGCCGTGCGCTACAGGCGGCGCCACAAAAGGCTTGGTCGGGGAAAGCCGAGAACGTCCCGGCGGCGCAACAGGCCTTCGGCCATCGGGCGCAGATGAATGGGCTTGCCTCGCTCGGACAGTGGAAGCCGGAGCTCGAGCACGCCGGCTGATCTGCTTCAGGCGGAGCGTTTAGAGCGCTTAAGGAGATGCATCCATGCGTATAGGACTCGTCCTAGGCTTAGCGATGGTGCTCGGCGCTGGCGGCGTTGCCCACGCTCAGGACGTGGGGAACGTGCCGATGGGAGAGATTGGCGATCCCCAGGCGGGCTTCGACTATGCTCATGCGACCTGCGCCGCCTGCCACGCCATCTCGGAAGAGAAATCGCCCGATCTGAAGGCGCCGAGATTCAAGGACGTCGCCAATACACCAGGCATGACGCCGACGGCCCTCATGGTGTGGCTGCAAAACGCAAACCATCCCACGATGCCGAACTTGATGATCAGGGGCCAGGAGCTCCGCAATGTGGCGGCCTATATTCTGAGCCTCAAGGACTGAGCTTGGCGGCCGCTCCGGGCTCGGCAGCCGCCGGTCGTCGCGGCGTCAGCGGTGATGGGCCGAGACCGCCTTCGTCACCTCGCCGGTGATGTCCCGCGGCAAGGCATGGGAAACGTCACCGAGGCTCACCATGCCGACCATTTGCATCGCCTCGTCGAGGACCGGGAGCCTGCGGATCTGTTTGCCCTCCATGATGCGGACGGCATCTTCGACATCTTCATTGTCGCGGCAATAGACGACGCCGCGCGTCATCACATCCTTGGCCCTCACCTTGGACATGTCCGCGCCCTCAGCCACGCATCTGATCGTGATGTCGCGATCCGTCACCATGCCGACGAGCTTGCCATTCTCCGCCACCGGAATGGCGCCGATATCGAGCTCTTTCATTTTCTTCGCGATGGCGTCGATCGCTGCGTCGGGCGAAACGCAGTCCACGCCCTTATGCATCATGTCTTTCACTTTCATCGGGAGCTCCTCATTGTATTGCGCCGCGCCCCGCGGCCCGGAATGCTAGGGCGTGTGCGATTTGACCTCGCCACGCAGGCGCCGGGCATGGTCCTCAAGCTGCCGCACCGCGGCATCGAAGGCATCGCGGATGGCAACATACACGTCCTCATGGGCGTGGTTCTGCGCACCTTCCTGATTAACATGGACGTCCTTGCCCGGCACGCCGATATCAATCCGGACCTTGTACAGCTTGCCCCTGTGATGATGGTGATGCGGTGCCTCGACGGTGACGTCGCAGCTCACGATCCTGTCGAAGTAGCGGTCGAGCTTGGCGGCCTTCTCGCGCACGACCGCTTCTACAGCCGGAGAGGGGTCCATATTGCGGAAGCTGATCTGCAAGGGTACCTGCATGGTCTTCTCCTTTCGGCATGTAACAAATTTGGGCACCGGCGGGGCGCCGCTCAAGAGCCGGCCGCGATGTCGTTGATCACGTCGTCGACTCCGAAGACGTACCAGGCGTCCCACTCGGCGGCGTCGCGCGAAGCTTCCCTCTCGACCAATCCGGTCAAGTGGACTTTGCGCCCGCGAACCCCTACGCGGATTTGCGAGGCATCGATCAAGGGATCCTTCTCCAGCGCAATCCTGACAGCCTCCTCGATCTGGATGGGCCCATCCTCCTCGGGCGGATCGACGGTGATGCCGTTGATGACGTCACGGCTGCCGGGCACCCACCAGGCGAGCACGCCGGCAAGGCGCTTAGAGGCGAGGCTCGGCACGCTTCCGTTCAGGGTGACGACGCCATGCTCCACCTCGATTTCGATCTCCCCGCGGAAGCCCGGCAATCCGGCGCGCATAAGTTTCACTTGACCGGCTTCGCGCTCCTTGATGGCGAGCTGCTGGAAGGCCGGCTCTTGGTAGTAGGCCTTGCGCAGATGGTCCAAGATGCCGTCGTCGCTCATGGTCATGGCCGGCTTGACCCGCAGTCTGTCGACGATTGCGCCGATGCCTGGCGTGGCGGCCAGGCGCTCGAGCACCAGCCGTTTGATGGCGACATTCTCCACCTCGGCTTCGATGGTGGCGATGCCTTCGCCATCGATCGCGAGAGCCTCAGGCTTGAAGTGCCGCCCAATGCGCGGCTCGCTGCGAACCGCGGTCAGTGCTTGTTCGCGTATGTCTGTCTCTTGCGCCATGTCCCCCCAATAACGCGTCACGTCAGGGAATGAATTGATGGACATCAAACCGATGCTCGCCAGAATTTGACGCGGGTCAAGGACAATGTCGGCCTTGGTGTGGTTGGCTATTGCTTCCCCCAAACCAAAAAAAAGAGGAGCCAGGTCATGACTGAAGAAGCGACCAAAATGCCCGTCAAAGTGGAAGGAAAAGAAACTGAGCGTGCGCCCGCAGAGTGGCGGCCGCTTGCGAATTTGCGCCGCGAGATCGATCGGCTGTTCGATGATTTTCATTTGGGCGGCTGGCGCCTGCCGATCGCCCGCACCCTGTTCGATGCCGAGCCGTTTTGGCGTGGGGCCACTGGATGGGGAGCCGTGCCCGCCGTGGACATCGCGGAGAAGGACAAGGAGTATGAGATCGCGGCCGAGCTTCCGGGCATGGATGACAGCAACATCGACGTCAAGTTCGCCGACGGCGTGCTGACCATCAAGGGCGAGAAGAAGGAGGAGAAGGAGGAGAAGAAGAAAGACTACTACCTCTCGGAGCGCCGCTACGGCTCTTTCCAGCGATCCTTCCAAGTTCCCGAAAGCGTGGATGCGGACAAGATCGAGGCGAAATTCGTCAATGGCGTGCTCACGGTGAGGCTGCCGAAAAGCCCAGAGGCGCAGAAGAACGAGAAGAAGATCGCCATCAAGAAGGGCTAGGGATAGCGCCATCAAGCTCACCTTTCTCGGGACCCGCGGCGAGATCAAGATCAGATCTCGCCGCCACTTTCGCCACAGCGCATTGCTGGTGCGGCACGGGCATGCTCGCGTCATGATCGATTGCGGCGCCGATTGGCTTGATCGGCTGAAGCGGGTGGGTCCGACGGCCATCGTCATCACTCATGCCCATGCCGACCACGCCTTCGGCCTCGCGAGCGGCGCGCCATGCCCGGTCTATGCGACGGAAGAAACCTGGTCTCTGCTCGAGCGCTATCCGGTCACTGACCGGCGGACAATTCGGCCTCGAGAACCGTTTCGGATTGGTGGGATCAGCTTCGAGGCCTTTCCCGTAGACCACTCTCTACGAGCCCCTGCCGTCGGCTATCGGGTGAGGGCGGGGCGCGCTGCGTTCTTCTATGTCCCCGATCTCGTCTCCATCCGCGACCGCGGGGAAGCGTTGCGCGGCGTAAAGCTTTATATCGGCGACGGCGCCACCGTCACGAGGTCCATGGTGCGCCGGCGTGGGCCCGCTTTGATCGGGCACGCGCCAATCGCCGCACAACTTGGCTGGTGCAAGGAGGGGGACGTCGCCCGCGCCATCTTCACGCATTGCGGCAGCGAGATCGTGCGCAGCGATGCCAGAGCGATCAACTCTCGGGTGCGGCAGCTCGGGCTCGCGCAGGGCGTGGATGCGCGCGTCGCCCATGACGGGCTCACGCTCTCGGTCTCTCTCTCCGGCTAGGCGTAGGCTCGATCGGCTCGCCGGGTCTGACGTCTCAGTGACGCGGCACACGGCCTCCGGAGGGGCTGCGTACGAATCGTCGGGAGTCTTATTGACTTGGCTCAATGTCAATCAGTTGCATGAGATCCATATGAGGCTGGGGAGACGGGTGTCTGGCGCCAGGGGAGGCCGGAGGGGAAAGGAAAGACATCATGGACCAGCGTATCGCACACGTTGAGCCGAAGGCCCAGCCATCGTCGGGCGCTCCGGAGTTCGACGCCTTGACGTGGAGCGCCGAGCAGGCGCTGAAGGCGCTAAGCGAGTATCAGGTGGAAACACTGCGCTTCGCCGCCAGGAGAACCTACAGCAATCTGGAATTCATGCGGCACTTGCGCCACTGCACGGGCTGGCAAGAGATCGCACAGCTGCAACAATCGTGGTTCAAGGAATGCGTCGCCGACTATGGCGAGGAATGGGGCCGGTTGGTCGGCACCAGCTTCCAACTTGCCGCGAGCGACTTCACGCCGCTGCAATGGCTCATGTACCGGTCTGGCCGTCGCGGCAGACGCGGCAACGGACTCGCCCGCTGATCATTCGATCCAACGCAGCTCCGGTTCCTTGCGCGGAACTGCGGCGGCTTTGTGCTTGGGATGACCGACAATGATCGGGGCGACTGGAACGTGCGAGGCCGGCAGCCCGAGGGCCGATTTCCCGTCAGCTGTGCCGAGCCAACCTTGAGCGAAGCCGATCCAACAGGTGCCGAGCCCGGCGGCATGGGCTGCGAGCATCAGATTTTGTGCCGCGAGAGCGCAGTCCTCGATGGCCCATCCTGTTGGCTCCACCACGGCGATCACAATCAGCACCGGCGCGTGATAGAAGATATGGAACTTCGGATCGCTGAGCATATCGCAAAAACGCTGAGGTAACGTGCCGAGCGACGCGTCGAGCAGGTGGGCCTTGGCCTTCCCCGAGATTTCAGCAAGCAGCGCCTGATTTTTGACGATGACGAAGGACCATGGCTGCTGATTCATGGCACTCGGCGCGTGGATAGCGGCATCGATCAGCTCGCGTAGCTTGGCGTCGGCCACGTCTTCGCCGGTATAGTCGCGCACGGCGCGGCGTCCCTTGATGGCTTCGAGCAATTCCATGGCAGTTGGAATCCTTCCGCTCAGATCCCGAGATGCGTGTGGGTCTGGAAAAGGATCGTGCATGCGTGACGCGGCGTCGTTGCGATAGATCAAGGTCGGAAGCGGGCATCGTGGGGCTTAAGGCGCTTTGGCTTCGGCCTTGGCCACGCGTTGCTTCACGGCGATGAAGCTGTCGGGGACCACCGAGATGGAATCGATGCCGCAGTCCACGAGGAACTCGGCAAAGTCCGGATGATCGCTCGGGCCCTGGCCGCAAAGCCCCACCTTGGCGCCGGCCCTGTGGGCTTCTTCGATGACGGTACGGATCATCCATTTTACCGCCTCGTCCTGCTCGTCGAAGAGCGGAGCGAGCAGCTCGGAATCACGGTCCACGCCAAGGGTGAGCTGGGTCAGATCGTTGGAGCCGATGGAGAAGCCGTCGAAGCGACGCGCAAAGGCGCTGGCGAGAATGACGTTCGAGGGGATCTCGCACATCACATAGACCTGCAAGCCCTTCTCGCCCCGCTTGAGGCCATTCTCCGCCATCACCTCGAGCACCCGGTCGGCCTCGTGGGGCGATCGGCAGAAGGGGATCATGACGACGACATTGGTGAAGCCCATGAGCTCCCGCAACCGCCGGATTGCCTGACATTCCAGCGCGAAGCCCTCCCGGTAGCGGGGCGAGTAGTAGCGCGACGCGCCGCGAAAGCCGAGCATCGGGTTCTCCTCCTTGGGCTCGAACGCCGCGCCGCCGAGCAGATTGGCATATTCGTTGGTCTTGAAGTCGCTCATCCGGACGATCACGGGTTTTGGGTAAAGGGCGGCGGCAATGCGGGCGAGCCCGAGCGAGAGCTGGTCGACGAAATAGTCCGTCCGCGGCCGATAGCCTTGGGTGAGCTCGGCAATTGCGGCCTTGGCTCCCGCGTCCTCGAGCGCATCGAAATGAATGAGAGCCATCGGGTGCAAGCGGACCTGATTGGTAATCACGAATTCCATGCGCGCGAGCCCGACCCCATCCGCAGGCAGGCGCCACCAGCGAAAGGCAGCCGCTGGGTTGGCCAGGTTAAGCATGACTTCCGTGCGCGTGGCTGGCACCGCCGCGACATCGGTGGCCTCCACGGTGATTTCGGCAACGCCCTCATAGACGAACCCTTCGTCACCCTCGGCGCAGGAGACTGTCACCTCCTGCTCCTGATGCAGCACTTCGGTCGCGTTCCCGGCGCCTACGACGGCGGGAAGTCCAAGCTCGCGGCTCACGATGGCGGCATGGGAGGTGCGCCCGCCGCGATCGGTGACGATGGCCGCCGCCTGCTTCATGATCGGGACCCAGTCGGGGTTGGTGTTTTCGGTCACCAGCACCGCGCCCGGCACGAAACGGCCGATATCGCGCGGGTCGTGGATGAGGCAGACAGGCCCGGCGACGACCCCGCCGCCGATGCTGAGGCCGGAGACGAGCGTCCGCCCCTTCCCCGTGATCCGGTAGCTAGGCTCGAGCGACGCGGTCTTCCGCGATTGCACGGTCTCGGGCCGCGCCTGAACGATGAACAGCTCGGCGGTTCTCCCGTCCTTGGCCCATTCAATATCCATGGGTCGGCCATAGTGCCGCTCGATGGCAATTGCCATGCGAGCTAGGTGCAGGATCTCCTCGTCGGTGAGCACGAAGGAGGAGCGCTCGGCCAAGGAGGTGGCGACGTTGCGGGTCGATTGCTCGCTTCCGCTCGTGTAGATCAGCTTCTGTACCTTCTCACCCCGCCGCTTGTGGATGATCGGCCTAAACGAAGGGTCCTCGAGCAGCGGCTTGAACGCCTGATACTCGTCGGGGTCGACGGTTCCCTGCACCACACTCTCGCCGAGTCCGAAAGCCGCGTTGATGAGGACGACGCGATCAAAGCCCGTCTCGGTATCGAGGGTGAACATCACGCCCGCGCCCGCGAGGTCAGACCGGACCATGTGCTGCACGCCGATCGACAGCGCCACCTTGAGGTGATCGAAGCCCTTGGCTTCACGGTAGCTAATGGCGCGGTCGGTGAAGAGCGAGGCCAAACAGCGGCGGCAAGCACCGAGCAAGGCAGATTCGCCCCGGATATTCAGGAAACTTTCCTGCTGACCGGCGAAGCTTGCCTCTGGCAGGTCCTCGGCGGTGGCGCTTGAGCGAACCGCCACGTCCGCCTCGGCCATGCTCAGACGCCGCGAGAGATCCTGGTAGGCCTGGCAGATGGCGCTGGCCAAGTCCTCGGGCCACTCGCCTTTGAGGATGGCGCTACGAATCGCCGATCCAGTTTCGGTTACCGTTGCTTTTCCCGCCTTGAGGTCGGCGAATTTGGCGGCGAGCAGGGGATCGAGGCGATTCGCTTCGATGAAGTGCCGATAGGCACGGGCGGTGGTGGCAAAGCCAAAAGGAACTTTGATGCCGTGGCTGCCGAGATGGCCCAGCATCTCCCCGAGAGAGGCGTTCTTGCCGCCAACCGAGGCAACGTCGCCACGTCCAAGCTCGTCGAACCAGCGAATAAAGGCGGTCATCTTGGAAACATGGTCGTCGAACCACCGGATTTGTGGAATTTCGGAGATTTTTCCAGCCAAACCGATGCAAACAGCCCATCGGTCATCGTGTCAAAAAGGTTTTGGGAGCACGGCCACCTCTTGCCTTGTATCGAGGGTCGGTCCTTGGCTCGCATATTTTGCCAGCTTTC
>Ga0116224_10000312_pt1 | contig 39874 bp, 31 predicted proteins | sample Sb_taG_9_FD_89699 | JGI IMG/M metagenome (GOLD analysis project Ga0116224, IMG submission 89699) | Peat soil microbial communities from Weissenstadt, Germany - Sb_50d_b_LC metaG | ecosystem: Environmental > Terrestrial > Soil > Wetlands > Peat | place: Germany: Weissenstadt | collected 2010-09-21 | reverse complement strand
CCCGGACATGATGAAGTGTTCCCGGAACGTACCGTCGCCGCGGTTGACGAGCAGCACGCCATTGCCGAATTCATTGGGGACATACACGTCGGGAAGGCCGTCGTTGTTGGCGTCGAACCAGACGGCGCTGAAGGTCGAGCGGTTGCCGCCCTCGGCCCTGGCCGTCTTGGTGACGTTCTCGAATCGCCAGCCGCCCAGGTTGCGCCAGAGGAAGTTGCCTTCCTGCTTGCCGTTCTTCCCTTCGAGCCAGCTGTCGGCCTTGCCGTTGGCGTTGCGGGTGATGTAGACGTCGAGTCGGCCGTCGCGGTCGAAGTCGGCGACGGCGAAGCCGATGCCGTCGATGGGCAGCGCCAGGTTGCACTTCGCGGTGACGTTGGTGAAGTGCTTGCCGCCCTCGTTCTTGTAGACCGACTGGCCCAGGATCAGGTCGTCCCAGCCGTCGCCGTCGATGTCGATGAACGCGGCCGGGGGCGCGTAATTGGGCATGGGAGGGCGGGTCGGCAGGCCCATCTCGACGGTGACGTCGCGGAATTTCCCGCCGGGCAACCCCTTGTAGAGCCAGTACCCATTCACGTCGGTGATGAGCATATCGAGAATGCCGTCGCGGTCGAAGTCACACAGGAAGACGCCGCCGGTGTCCCCCGGCTGCCGCTCCGTCTTCCAGCTATCGTGAATCGCTTCGACGTTGATGCCGCGCTCGGCGGCCGCCTCGCGCAGCAGGAAGTGCCTGGCCTGCCCGACATGGCTCTGCTCGATGGAGCAGGCGGAGAGCCAACCGCCGACCTTGAGCCGTTGCTCCGTCGGCTTGGGGATGCGGTAGCGCAGGTAGGCGATCACCTCCGCGGGCTCCCCCGGCGCCTTCTCCCCCCACAGGCGCAACTGACAGGTGCCCTCCCAAAGGCCGCCCGTCTCGCCGCGCTGCATCGGGGAGAGCTTCATCAGCGATAGCTTGACCTTCGGCTCCTTGTGGAACAGGCGGCGGTAGTCGAGCAGGCGCTCGACGAACTCGTTCCGGTTGAGCGCCAGGGGCGGCTTCCCGCCGTCCATCTGCCGCACCGCCGTCAACCAATCGGTGCGCCAGGCCACCTCGCGGGGCTCCCGGAGGGCCTGTCCCTGGAAGTCGTCGTCGAGGAGTGTGAGCAGGGTCGGGGCAGACGCCTGGCGCAGCGCAGCCGCCAGTGGCCCGAAGCCGTAGCGCACCAGCACGTTGCCCTGGTGCTCGATGTTCCAGAGGTACTCGCGCTCCTCCTCCTTCAGGGTCAGGGATTGATCGTCGCAGCAGTCGCCGTCGGTACAGGCCGCACCCTCCGAGTCCTCGTCCGGAGAGGGGCGAAGCTGGTAGAAGGCCCCGAAGCCGGCCCCCGCGGCCACGACGAGGCCAAGTAACCAAACCACGAACCGCGAGTGAAACATGAGACGCCTGCTTTCGCACCGCCACGGCGGGCGCGGGCCGTGACCTCGACAACGGAGAGAACAAGAAAGGATGAGAACGAACAACACTCCACGCGTAATCATACCGCCCGGAGTTGTCGAGGAGTAGCGCCGCCACGGTTTTTCGGCGGGGATTACTGAAGGGAGCATTCCGCACGGCCGGCTTCGCGTCTGTTGCGGCAGCCGCTTGCGGCTTAGCGGATTCCAGGCTTCCGCTAAGCCGCAAGCGGCTGCCGGAACAGACTCTCAGTCGCGGGGCAGCATGGCGCGGTGCCGCTCAGCCCGCTCCTTGTCCCCCTTGCGCTCGAAGTAGTCGGCCAGGTATTCGTTGGTCGGCCGGGAATTGGGATCCTTGCCGAGGGCCTTGTACATCCAGAGGAGGCCCTGCTCGCGGCCGTTGCGCAGGAGCAAGGTGCCCAGCTCGTGGTAGAGGGCGGCGCTGGGGTTGCTCAGCAATTCCTTGCTCATGATCTTATCGACGCGCATGAGGTCGGCTTCGAGCTGGATGCGCCGCGCGTCCATCTTCGAGGCCTCATCCTTCTTGCCGAGTTTCGTGAGGCAAGCGACCATCGAATACACCGCGACGGTGTTGGAGGGGTCGGCTTGCATGGCCCGAGTGAGCCAGACCTCAGCTTCCTGCGTGTCTTCCTGCGTGTCGCCCATGATCAGGGCCACCTTGCCGCGCTCGGCCAGAAGGTTGGCGTCGCCCTTGCCATCGGGGAGGGCCTCGTCGAGCAGCTCGCGCGCCTTCGGCAGGTCGCCCATGCCGACGTAACAGCGGGCCAGGATCCCTTTCAGGAGCGGGTCGTTGGGGTGTTTCTTCAGGCACGCCTCGGCGTGGGCCGCCGCCGCCTTGTAGGAATGCGCGTCGGCGAGCACCAGGGCCAGGGTCTGGCGAACGTCGTCGCGGTCGGGGTCGATGTCGATGGCCCGCTGCAGTAGCTCGATCGCTTCTTCCGTTTGCGCCAGGTTCGCCTTGCACGCCCCGAGGAGGTAAAGCGCCTGGACGTTCTTCGGTTCTTTCGCCACCCACTTGGTCGCAAAGGAGGTCGCTGGGGCGTAGAGTTGCTCGTTGAACGTGGCCAGCACCAGCGCTTCGAGGATCAGCGGCGCTTGCGGCTTGTCCTTATCGACGTAGACGTACAACTGCTCGAAGACGTCGTCGAGGCGGCCGCGCTCGGCCTGGACCATCATGACTTCGAGCTGATAGTCTTCGGATTGCCCCTCGATGCGGCGGCAGGCGTTCAGGTGCTCCTCGGCTTGCAGCAACTGCCCCAGTTGGCGGTGGACGCGGGCCAGGCGCAAGTGAAGGGTAGCGCTGGCCGGACGAGCCCGGACAGCGGCTTCCAGGTGGGGTTTGGCCACCTCGTAATTTTGCCGTGCCAGGGCCCGGTCAGCCTCGCGGATGTGGTAGACGGCGTAGCCCTCCACGCCGGCACGGGCCAGACCCATGACGATCAGCGCGACGAGAAGAAGGACGGCACCGCCACGGACCAGTTGCCTTTTGGTGTCAAGCATGATGGGTATGCACGAGTCGCGGGCCAGAAGGCGAACGCAAGTCCCGGTCCTGGGTCTGATGGTGTTGTTGCACGCTGGTCCGTAGCGGCAAGCTGGCAACTTGCCAGCTCTTCGGGCCGGCAAGCTGGCAGCTTGCCGCCACGGATCAGGGGTCGCGGGCCCCGAGAGGGGCCCACGACCCGCGAGAGACGAGAAGCGGCGAGAACTGCGCCCCTTCCGGAACGATTGTCGTTACCGGCCGCCCGGAGCCATTCCTCCTCCTGGACCGGGCCCGGGCTGCGCTCCGCCTGGGGGAACGCGCCGCTGGCCAGGCGCCCAACCTTCGGGCTTGACGAGGTTGATGTCGAAGGTCTGAGTGCCCTTGACCACGGTGAGGGAAAGCCCCGACTTGTCGGGCTCGTTGTACTTCATCGGCAGCTCCCTGTACTTCTCCATCAACTTCTTCATCTCCTCCTTGCCTTCTTGCAGTTTCTCCTTCGGATCCCCCCCCGCCTGCTGTTTCTCCCTCAGCTTTTTCTTGTCCTCATCACTCATCTGCGGCCCACCCGGAGGCGCGTCGCCGCCCTGCATCTTGGCGGCAATAATCATGGCCTCGAGGTAGCTGGTGTCCACAGTGACCTTGCAGGGGCCGAGGGGTGCGTTGACGGTGAAGTCCCCATCAACGATTTCGGCGGGCTCGGACGATTTTTCGCCGATGAAGTTAACTTTCCCGGCGAGGAGGGGCTTGCCATCGAACGTCACCTTGCCCATCACCTTGCCGGTTTTCGCGCAGCCGGTGACGCTGAATGCAAGGAACAACAGGGCGAGGGCAGCGAGCCTTCGTCCGCTGAGGAAACGTGCGAGCTGCATGATCCAGTTCCTGATATCTTTGGGGTTGAGAGACAAAGTGAAGCCGACCGAGAGCAGGCGCCGGAAAGAACCCGGCGGGCATCACTCGTGAGCCAGGGCTCGGAATGGGATGCGAGAACCAGGGATCGGCCGCGGGAAGCGGCCGATCCCTGCTGACTTTCGGTCGGTTGACCACGAGGTCGGATTACCAGTCCGGGCCCAACAGGTCGCCGTACGCCGGCGAGACCGCGGCCTGGAAGGTACCGGGGCTCATGCTGGCGCTCACCAGGCGGGCACTGCCGTCCCACAGGCTGACCTGGAGGCCGGCGTTGCTGAAGCTCTGCGCATACGGCGGGCTGGCGTTCCCGACCGGCACCGGCTTGATCTGGAACGGCGGGTTGTAATTGCCGTACCAGGTCGGGGGCGCGCCCCAGGCGCCGGCACCCTGGAAGTAGTTGCTGCCGTCCCACCAGTTGCGGACCTGGCCCCAGGAGTAGACCTTGGAGTAGCCTTCCGCGTACGCGATGGTGCTGGAGGTGCCGTCGGAGAAGGACGCCGGGTAGATTGGCTGGTTACCCGAGCCGCCGCCGAAGGCGTAGTAGTTGTACAGGTAGCTGACGCCGCCGGACTGGGGGGTGTAGGTCGGGTCGCCGGAGGCGATGTAGACCTTCGGGGTGATGTAGCCGCTCCACCCCGCCGCCCAGTCGCTGCGGAAGTTGCCGTTGAGGTTGCCCGTCTTGTACAGGTTATCCTGTTCGATGTAGGGCATGATGTGGTACATGGGCCCGCCGCCCCAGCCGTTGCCCTGGTTGGCGCTGTTGATGAGCGGATACCAGGTATAGCCGCCGGCGCTGCCGGGGAGCTTCCCGTTGTTGGTATCGGCCATGTTGATCGTACCCAGGGTCATCTGCTTGAGGTTGTTGCTGCTCGACAGACGAGCGGCGGCCTCGCGGACCTTCTGCACGGCGGGAACCAGCAGGCCGATCAGGATGGCGATGATCGCGATGACCACCAGCAGTTCGATCAGCGTGAATCCCCGCCAGCGGCGGAAGACTCGGAAGAGTGGCATGAGTTCACCCCCAACACAACGGAAAAGGAAAGAAACAGAAGAACGCACGTCCCGGCCGTACGCCGAAACTTTCAGTGAAGAGATCGTATAACCCCCCGAATCCGCCAAAGGAAATCGGGAGGAGTTTCACTCGCAACAAAAGGGATGGCTTGGCGAACCCGCAAAGCGGATTCGGAGGGCCTATCCCTCGTACCCCGCAGCCCTGACATGGGCAGACTCCGTGCGGCCCCACTGCCGCTGTCCCAACGATTGCCGGTCCTGGCGTGATCGGGACGGATGTACAGATACGTCTTGGGGAGCGACCGGAGGGTTCCCCCCTCCCGACGCCATCACCCGAGCGCTGTCACTCGCGCGCCGCCCTCTCACTCTCGTTGGATCGGACATTCCTTTCACCCCCAAAGGTTCCGGGCGAGAAAGCCGGCACGGACGCCTCGGGAGCGCAAGGACTATGTAACAGCTTGTTTGTAATCGCCCTCGGAGCCGTCGTCAAGCATAAAGTCTTCCGGAAACTTTTTTTTTTGAAGATTCGTCGAGGGTGCGCCGGTGAGCCGCCCGCCCTCCTCTTTCGTAAGACGCACGGGGCCGTTGCATTTCCCGTAAAATATCGTTGCTCTTGCGGGGAGTTACAGGTAGCTTGAATAGTTCTTTGCCCTCACATCTTCAGGAGGTGGTCCCATGCTAGCCCGACAGCGACTTGGCGTGCTGGCGGTGACGATCGTGGCGGCCTTGCTGGCGGTGCCGCCGGCGCGCGCCGCGGACAAGGCGGCCATCGAAGCGGCCGTCGAGAAGGGGGTCAAACACCTCAAGTCGTTGCAGCGCGAGAACGGCTTCTGGCCGCACGAGCAACTGGGCCTGACGGCGCTGGCCGGCCTGACCCTGCTGGAGTGCGGCGTGCCGGGCGACGACGACGCCATCCAGAAGGCCGCCGCCCTCGTCCGCTTGCATTCCATCGACACCGACCAGACTTACTCGATCGCCCTTTCAATCCTTTTCCTGGACCGGTTAGGCGAGACGGTGGACGTGGCCCTGATCGAGTCGCTGACGACCCGGCTGCTGGCGGGGCAGAACGGGCTGGGCGGCTGGTGGTACACCTGCCCCAAGACCGACTTCGGCGAGCAGCGCCGCCTGACGAACCTGGTCAAGCAGCGCAACGAACTGGTCGCGGGTCAGAAGCCGCCCAGGCCGGAACCCGGCGTCCAGCGCACGGTGCAGGACATGCCGAAGGAGATCCAGGCGCAGCTGGAGCAAGTGCGGAAGAGCCGCGCCGCCGGGGCCGCCGGCGGCATGGGGCGCAACGGCATGGACGACAACTCGAACACGCAGTTCGCGGTGCTGGCCTTGTGGGTCGCCCGGCGGCATGGCCTGCCGGTGGACGCCGCCCTGACCGACACGGAAAAGCGCTTTCGCAGGTCGCAGGTCTCTGATGGGGGTTGGGGCTACGGCTCCGGGTCGATGGCGGCTCCCATCGCCCCGACGATCTTCCCGGTGCCGCCGCACCTCGCCTCGTGGCCGGCCATGACCTGCGCCGGCCTGCTGGGCGTGGGCCTGGGCTACGGCGCCTGGAACGAGAACGCCCTGCGAACCGACCCCAAGGGCAAGGAGCCCGGCAAGCCCGGCGCGGCCCCCGTCAAGCCGCAGGACCCGAGCAAGGACAAGGTCGTCGTCGCCGCCTTTCGCCTCCTGGGCGCGTGGGTTGACGGCATGGCCGCGGCCGGCGGCAAGGCGCCCCGGGTCACCGTGGCCAACGGCAAGTTCTACTACTTCCTGTGGTCGCTGGAGCGCGTCGCCGTGGCCTACGGCGTGGACAAGTTCGGCAAGACCGACTGGTACGACTGGGGGTCCGGCGTCCTCCTGGCCAACCAGGGGGAAGACGGCGGCTGGAACAACGGCGAGTTCCGTAATGGCCCCGACACCTGTTTCGCCCTGCTTTTCCTGAAGCGGGCCAACCTGGCGCAGGACCTGACGCGCGCCCTGACCTCGCAGATGAAAGAGGGCATGCAGACGGCGCTGCGGCAGGGCGGCGTCGGCGGCGCTGACGTCGTCAAGGGGCGCAAGCCATTCTTCGACGTGGCGGTCGCCGAGGATCCCAAGGAGAAGCCCGACGCCGACAGCCAGGCCGCCAAACTCGGCAAGCAGCTCGCCAAGGCGAACGGCGAGAAACAGGACGAGTTGATCAAGGAGCTGCGCGACGCCAAGGGGGCGGCCTACACGCAGGCGCTGGCGTCGGCCATCCCGCAGCTGGAGGGCGAGGCGCACAAGAAGGCGCGCGACGCGCTGATCGATCGCATGGCGCGCATGAAGTCGGAGACGCTGGGCGTCAAGTTGGAGGACGACGACCCCGAGGTACGCCGTGCCGCCGCCCTCGCCGTCGCCATGAAGGAGGACAAGACGCATGTCTACAAGCTGATCGACCTGCTCAACGACCCGGAGCCGACGGTCGCCGCCGCCGCCCACGCGGCGCTGAAAAGCCTCAACAACGACGAGGATCTCGGCCCGCCGAAGGGCGCTAGCCGCGAGGAGCGCGCCAAGGCGGTCCTCGCCTGGAAGACGTGGTGGGGCAAGCAGCTGCAGGAGAAGAAGTAAGCGCCCGCCGGCATGGTCCGTGCCCGTGCCACCTGAAACGGCCCGTTTTTGAACCACGCGCGCCCGCCGGGTAAACATTATCACAGAGGTAGATCATGTCTGAAACCACCGTGGCGCCGCCGCCGCGGCGGCCCCGGACGGCGGCCCTGCGGGTCGTGACGGTGGCGCTGCTGGTGCTGGCGGGTCTGGGCCTGGCGGCGTGGGGTGGGCGGCACGCCTGGGCCTGGCACCACTTCCGCGCCGGCCGGGCGGCCCTGGAGGCCGACGACCTCGACGCAGCGCGCTCCCACCTGGACAGCTGCCTGCGAGCCTGGGGCCGCAGCACCGAGGCCCGGCTGCTGGCGGCGCGGGCGGCGCGGCGGGCCGACGACCTCGAGGCCGCCGAGCGCCACCTGGACGAGCACGAGCGGCGGGGCGGCGACGCCGAGGCGAGGGCCTTCGAGTGGGCCATGCTGCACACGCAGCGCGGCGAGTTCGCCGACACGGAAACCTACCTGAGGAACAAGGTCGCCGGCAGCGAGGGCCGCGACGCGCTGCTGGGGCTGGAAGCCCTGGGCAAGGGATACGCCGCGACGGGCCGGATGCCCGATGCCCTGCGCAGCCTCGACGAGCTGCTGCGCCGTCAACCCGACCACTTCCAGGCGCATCTGCTGCGCGGCCGAGTAATCTCCGAAATGGGCGAGTTGCCGGAGGCGCTGGCCGACTACGACGCCGCCGTCGCCGCCCGCCCGTCGTCCTTCGAGGCGCGCCTGCGCCGGGCCGCCCTCCTGGAACGGCTCGGCCGGCTGGCCGACGCCGTCGCCGAGTACGAGGCGCTGCGCCTGGCTCGCCCCGACGACCCGGAGGTCCTGCTCGGCCTGGCGAGGCTGCGCGCCGATTCGCACGAATTGGAGAAGGCCGACGCCCTGCTCGGCCAGCTGCTGGCGGCGCACCCCGACCGCACCGACGCCCTGCTCGAACGCGCCCGGGTCGGGCTGCGGCGCGGCGAGGCGGGGCGAGCCGAGGAGTGGGCGCGCGAGGCCACCCGGCGGGCCCCGGGCGACCGCGACGCCTTCAGCGTGCTCGCCCTGGCCCTGGAGGCGCAGCAGGGGAAGGAGGACGACGCCCGCCGCTGCCGGGCCCGCATCGACGAGATCGACGCCGATCGGGATCGCGTCATGCGCCTGGGGGACCGCGCCCGCGAGGAGCCGGGCAACCTGACGCTGCGCTTCGAGATCGCGGCCGCGCTGCTGCGTCTGGGGCGTACGGAGCAGGGCGTGCGCGGCCTGGAGGGGGTGCTGGCGGCTGACCCCAATCACCCCGGCGCCCACGCGGCGCTGGCCGACTACTATGAACGCACCGGCCAGCCCGACAAGGCCAAAGCGCACCGGCGGCCCTGATTGACAAGCCGCAAGCCGCTTGCGGCTTCGCATGCCCTGCGAAGCCGCAAGCGGCTTGCGGAACGCACTCTTATCGCAAGGTGGCTCGCATGAACCCCGTTCCCCCAGTCCGGCGCCCCGGCAAGGTTTGGCCATACGTCCTGGCCTGCGCCGTGGTCGCCGCCACCGCCGCGGCCGGCCTCGCCTACCTGTCCCTTTCACCGCCGCCCTTCGCGCCCGCCCTGCCGGCGGCGACGCCGGTCGCGGTGCCCAACGAGGACAGCCCCGAGCGCGTCCACAAGTTTTGCAGCGAATGCCACAAGTACCCCGACCCGGAATCGTTCCCGCGCCACCACTGGCGCGCGGAGGTACGCCAGGCCTACGACTTCCTCCGCGGATCCTCGTTGTCGGTCGATTTCCCCCCGTTCGAGTCGGTGGTGCGCTACTACGAGGAGCGGGCGCCGGAGGAGTTGCCGCTGGTGCGGCCGCCGTGCGCCCCGGCCGGCACCTACCCCATCCGCTTCGAGCGCGAGGTCGTGCCGGGGCTGAAGTTGGGACAAGAGCCGACGGTGTCCCACGTCAGCCTCGTCCACCTGTTCGACGCCAAGCGGCTGGACGTGCTCACCTGCGACATGCACACCGGCTGGCTGGCCGCCTACCAGCCGTACACCTCGCCGCCCGCCTGGCGGAAGATCGCCCGCCTCACCAACCCCGCGCACGCCGAGGTGGTGGACCTCGACGGCGACGGCAACAAGGACCTGATCGTCGCCGACCTCGGCAACTTCACCCCGACCAACGCGAAATGCGGCAGCGTGGTGTGGCTGCGCGGCAAAGCGGACGGCACCTTCACGCCGATCACACTCCTGGAGGGAGTGGGCCGAGTCGCGGACGTGCAGGCGGCGGACTTCAACGGCGACGGCAAGATCGACCTGATCGTGGCCGTCTTCGGCTGGCGCGAGACCGGCGCGATCATCTACCTGGAGAACCAGACCACCGACTGGGACCACCCGAAGTTCGTGCCGCATGTCGTCGATGACCGGCACGGCGCGATTCACGTGCCGGTGACGGACCTCAACGGCGACGGCAAGCCCGACTTCGTCGCCCTCATCAGCCAGGAGCACGAAACCATCGTCGCCTTCCTCAACGACGGCAAGGGCCACTTCGAGAAGAAGACCCTGTACGAGGGGCCGCACCCGGCCTACGGCAGCAGCGGCATTCAGCTGGTGGACCTCGACGGCGACGGCCGCCTCGACATCCTGTACACCAACGGCGACGTGCTCGACCAGCCTTTCCTGCTGAAGCCGTACCACGGCATCCAATGGTTGGAGAACGTCGGCGACCTGCGCTTCGTCCACCACCCCATTACGCCGCTTTACGGGGCGATGCGCGCCGTGGCCGTCGATCTCCGCGGCGACGGCAAAAAGGACATCCTGGCCGTGAGCTGGTTGCCGGCTTCCCGCTTCCCGCAGCGCGGCCCCCTGGACCTTGATGCGGTGATCTTGCTGGAGCAGACGGAGCGCGGCAAGTTCGTGCGGCACGCGCTGGCCAAGAAGACGTGCGACTCCCTGGCGTGTACCGCCGGCGACGTGTTCGGCGACGGCCACACCCACCTGGTGACCGCCTCGTTTGGGCTGGGGAAGGGAGCGAGCACCGACGCGCTGACGATCTGGAAGAACCTCGGCCCCCGCAAGGACCCGCCGGGGAAGTGACCGGGACCGGAGGCGCAATAAAAACGCCGATCCGACCCGCTGTACCACCTCTCCCATGGCCAGCGCGGATCGGATCGGCAAGACTCGCTTTCGAGGGAAGCAGAAAGCAGATGCCGTGCCAAAAGCGACTCCTCGCCGGTCCCCACCATGCAAGTGCTTGGGATTTCTCATGTTGCGACGGTTGATCCGATGCCGACGGGTACACAGTTCGGGGCTCGGCCCCTGCGGAACGCCGCGAGCATAGGCGTCGGCTGCTTAGACCGCAGGCACCCCGGCGCAACCCCTACTGCTGCAATTCCTTCCGCCCCGGCGCGGTCCTCAGTTGCCCACCAGTTGCCTACCGCGGCCGAAATCGACCCCGACCTGGCCCGCGTCGTCACCGCCTGGCCCGACCTGCCCACGCACATCCGCGCCGCCGTCCTGGCGCTGGTCGGAACTGCCCGCTGACGGCCCCCTCGACGGGCCGGCTGTATTGCCCCGACAGCCGGCCCGTGGCTCGCCGGAATGTCCCGCTGCGGCCCGCGGAAGGGACGAGACGAGACGGGGGGCCGGCACGGCAGCGGAGGGGCGCCTGAGCGATCCTGACGCGACCGCGGGGCGGGTCTCTCACTGACTCTCAACCTCTCTCAGATAGACGGTAGGCGCCGGACATGGTGCCGACGGCCACGGCTCGAACGCGGGCTGGCCGGCGGGCAACGCCTCTTAAGGAGGGCGCGACGGGGCCGGTAGGGGTCGGGCAGGTCGGCGCGGGCGATCTGGCTACGGTCACTGTGGGGGCTTCGGCGACGGCCCCTGCAAGTTGAAATCGCCCCCGTAGCCCGCCTTCGGCACCTCGCGCACCTCCTCGATGATGAGTTGACAGATGCGCATCCCTTTCACCAGAACCACGGGGAGCGGGCCAACGTTCCACATCTCAAGTCGGAGCGGGGCGCCATGGTCAGCGGGGTCGTTCTTGTTGTGGCCGAAGCCCGCGTGAATGGTCGGGGCCGTGACGTGTACGCCGATGCCCATCCTGCCCAGGCTGCTCTTCCCCTCCACGCGGGCGCACAGCCTGGAGGTGTGTGGGAGGTAGATGCGCTCCAGCGTCCACCCCAGGATGAAATGCCGCGGGCCACTCTGGGGCGTCGATTGGAAGGAGGGGGGCAGCTCGTAGCCGTCCTCTGGAATGCTCACCTGCACGGTGAATCGACTCTCCAGGTCCGCGAACTTGAAATCCTTGGCCCCGGGGCAAAAACGCACCGGACCCTGCCCCAGCCCCGGTGCCGGGGCCGGGAACTCCCACCGGTCTAGGGTGTCCCCCAGGCGGAGGTCGATCGCCGTGGAGTCCATAAACGAGGGGTCCGGTCGGGGTACGATGACGATGCGCTTCTGGTCCATCGCCAATTCGGCCTCGCGGTCGCACAATATCATGCTGGCACCTCGTCGGGCGCGTCCGTCACCGCGGCCCCGCTGACCCACACGCGGTTCGCCCCGCTGTCCGCCTCGACGGGAAGTTGGACGAGTGCCGTTTTGTATCGAGGGTCGCGGCCGATGAGCCGAACCGGGAGGAGGTAGGTATCGCCGCGGCGCACCAGGAAGCGCTCCTCGATGGTCAGGTATTCTGTGTGGCCCTCGACGCTCGGCACCCCCACCGCCTTGTAGCCAGGGCGGGGACCTTCGGAAATGTCGCAGTGCATCAGCGCCATCGTTCTCTCTCCTTGGCCGGTCGGGCGAACGGCAACAATACCGAATGCCCGTTCGGAACGGGGAGCCCAGCAGGGGACATCGGCACGCCAGCGCCGCGGCCGAAAGGAATCCGGGCCGATCTTCCTCGCCCCAGAAGGTCAACGCAAGAAAAAACCGTGCCTCTTGCCGAGACGACGCGGGGCCGGAAACCCCCAAGCCCACGGGTTACCTCCCCGGGGGGTTCTTGCGTTTCCCGGGGCCGCGTCTGGCCCGTTCTGAGGCCGGCCGGCCCCCTTCGGGCGCCGTCGATCCCGCCCCCGTCGCCCTGGTCGGCCCATCCTTGCGGCACAGCGGGCCGGAAAAACGAACCGGGTCGGCCGGAGTCCCATCAGCACCACCAGCCGGCCCGTCGCGCTGCGTCTGCTGCCGCGAGTCAGTCCTCCTCGGGCAGCATCACGGTGATGACCGGGTCGCTCTGATCCCCCGAACCGCACAGCGCCTTGAGGCGGACCAGCGGCGGGGTCCGGTCGCGGTTGTCGTTGCGGACGTGGACGCCGAAGCGAACCTCGCAGGCGCCGCCCTGCCCGCGGACGGCAAAGCGGAGCATGGTCAGCACGTCCCACAGCCGGCCGGCTTCGTCTTGGCACAGCACGTCGGACGGGACCGCGACGCACTTCACCCAGGCGGCCGCGGTCAGCGCCACGGGGTACTTGAACCCCGCCTCCTTGGCGGTCGCGGATACATCGATCAGCACGCCGTCGCGGAGCGCGTCGGCGCGGGTGTAACGGTGGATCAGGTCAGCGCTCTCGAACATGGTTTGTTCCTCTCTCGGGCGAAGGAAAGGGGGCGGGGGGTCGATCCCCCGCCCCCGATGCGTTGCTCAGCGGCCGGCCGCCTCTTCGACCGGCGAGCGGGCCAGCGCCGCGAACGTGACGACTCCGCGGATGCGATCCGGCGGGATGTCGCGCGTGCAGTACCACAGCCCTTTCTTCGAGCGCCGCAGCCAGCGCCGCGGCACGTCGATTTCCAGAATGACGACTCCCTCGATGCGCCCCCCGTGGCGCCGGACGGTGTGCCATCCCGCCCACGCGGAACAGGATGGTGAATGCAGCCAGACAGCCGGCATCTTGCCTTGACTCTTGCTGGTGAGCAACCCGGCGCGGCAGATGGCCGCGAGGTTGCGGGCGAGCGTGGCGTGGCGTAGCAACATGGATGCGCCCTCCTGAAACGGGCGCGGGGGGATTTCTCCCCCCGCGCCGATCCGTGTTGCTACAGCTGGCCCGCGGCGATGAGCGCCGCCAGGCCGTCCGCGTGTTTGCAGTGCCCGTGCCGCAAGTGGCCCTTGCACTCGCACGTCTTCTTGTCGCCGTCGATGTTGACGTGGTAGCCCGGCTCGTTCTCGTGCAGGCCGATCTTCTCGACCTTGAAGCCGCGGCCGAAGTCCGCGGGCAGGATGGTCAGGAAGTAGTCGGCGTGTTCTTTGCCGACCCAGATGCGGACGATGCCGAGCCCGTTGTCCTCCGGCCGCACTTCCAGCCGGATGCGGCGTTCCGGCCGCGGCTTGCGTTGACGGGTCGGGGCGGTTGCGTTAGCGTTCATCTGCGTTCCTTTCGCTTGAAGGAATGCCACGGGGCGGGCTGTTAGCGCAGCGCCGCCCCAACTTGTTGCCTCTCGTTCCCTGTCCGTCCCGTTTGCCTCTCTCTCTCTCGCCTTCGTCCCCCGCCACAAGTCCCGGCTGAGCGCGTGCGCCGCCGGGAGGTTGGCTGTAGCGGTTTCGACTTGTCAAAGAACGGGCCGACACCAGAGCGCCGGCGTCAAGTCCCGGGCGGGGCGGGCGCCCGGGCCGATGCTGCCCGCAGTCAGCTCGCCTTGCGGTTGCGGCGGCCGGGCAGCTTCACCCCGGCCTTGCGGCAGCGACCCCGCAGGGTGGACTCAGCGACCCCCAGGGCACGGGCCGCAGCCCGCACCGTCCCGTGCGTCTCCAGGGCCGCCCGCAGCCCGTCCGCCACCGCCGGGGCCGGGATCGGCTCCACGGTCGCCGGGGCCGACGGCGCCTCGACGGCCTGCGCCGCCACGGCCGGCTCGTAGGGCTCGCCCCCCTGGAACGGGATCACCACGTCCGCCACCGGAGGCAGCGACGCCACGGGGTACACGGCCGCTGTCGCCACCGGCACCACGCCGCAGCGCTGGGCCACCGCCAGCGCCGCCAGGCCGATCCGGCGCCGCAGCCAGGACACGCCACGCCGCGCCACGTCCGTCGCTGCCGTCACTCCATCCACCAGCGCCGCGGCCGGGACCAGCGGCATCGCCACCAGCGCCATGTCGCCCCGGTCCGCCCCGAACACCGTCGCCATCAACTCGGTCGTCAACATCGCCGTACCCTCCCTCGCATCTCCCCGTCCCGAACCCTCCGGCCGAACCGTTCGACCGCCTCAACCAACGGCCTCCGTCAAGCCGGCCGATTTCTGCCGATCAACCGCGCGCCCGCACGCAAACCCCGGCCCCGGCCCGGGTTGCGGAATCGTCGCCAGCCCCCTCGGGGGTCGCGTCGGGTCCCGGGGAGGCTTGTCCCGTGTCTGCCCACGCACGGCATTTGGGTCCCCCTGCGAGGCGGATAGCGTGATATGGCTGATCGCTGCGGGTCCCCCGCCGGCCGCAGTCGCGTGGCGTTAGAATGAGAGAATCATCGGGTCCCCCGTCCCGGGCAGAGGGGTCCGCAGGATTACAACATGGTCCCGGGAGACGAAAGGGAGAGACACATGGCAGGGCGTCCCAAGAGGAAGGCGCGCGAGGTCATCGCGCTGATGAACGAGATCGATGTCATCGCGTACAGGACGTTCTTCGCGTCCCCCGCCCCTGATGACAGCGAGCCGCGGAGGCCCCGGAAGCGCAGCCGGATCGAAGAGGCGTGGAACAACGCCATCGATGGCACCATGCTCGCCTCGATCGCCCTGGAGAAACTGGCCGAACTCCTGGCGCAGAAGGCCGGGCTCGAGCCAGTCGCGTCCCTGTCTTCCCTGGCATCCAACCCCGCGACCACGCTGGAGCGGCTGACCAAACTGGCGGCGAAAGCCGGGGTCGATCCGCCCAGCATGGCCGAAGTCGAGGGCATGCACCAGGATCGAGAACGGGCGAGGGCAGCGGCACGGGAGGAGGCAGCGGCACGGGAGGAGGTCGGGGAGGAATGGGACGACGACGATTGGGACGATGAGGAAGAGGCAGAGCAGGACACGTCCGCGGTTGCGTCCGGGGAACAGCCCACGGCATAGCTCAGGCTGAGAGCCGGAAAAGGGGCGGGAAGGTGCCCTGTCCGCCCCGATCCCTGGGCCGGCTCGCGTGTGCGTGCGCGTTGGAGCGGTGGAATTTGCTTGCTTCTTCCATGCTCAGGCCGGAGAATCCGGGCATCGACCCCTGATGCTTCGGCGACAGAAACGCAGGACGGTGGCCCTACCGGCTATCGTCCCGCCCCCCGAGCCTCGTCTGGCACCGATACCACCGTCGTTCCTGGAGAAGTTGCCATGCGCGTCCTCCTGTCCTCCTTGTGGACCTGGTTGCTGGTCAGTTCGTCGTTCTCCTCCCTGGCTCCTCGTCGGCCGCGGGTGCGGCGGCGTGCGGCGCCGGTTCGTCTGGGCCTGGAACTGCTCGAAGACCGAACTGTGCCGTCGATGGTAACGGTCACGAGCGCGAGCGACGATCCCACCGACACGGGTTCGCTGCGGTACGCGCTCAACAACGCCACATCCGGCGAGACCATCGACTTCGCCGCCAGCGTCCGCACCATCGACCTGTCGAGCACGCTGAACATCGGTGTGGACGTTGCCATCACCAACGACCAGGGCATCGGGCCAGTGACCATCGACGGCGGCGGACAATTCACGGTCTTTACGGTCCCTGACAATGTGACGGCCGCGCTGTCGGGCCTGACCATTGCCGACGGAAATACAACAGGCAGCAACGGCGGCGCCGGCGGCATCCTTAACAACGGCACGCTAACCGTCAGCAACAGTACCTTCTCCAACAACTCCGTCAACGACAGCGAAAGCAGTGGCGGCGGCATCCTCAACAACAGCACGCTGACGGTCAACAACTGCACCTTCTCCAGCAACTCCGTCAGCAGCGGCGGTGGCGCCGGCATCCTCAACAACAGCACGCTAACGATCAGCAACAGCACCTTCTCCAACAACCTCGGCGGCGACGGCAGCGGCATCTACAACGGCGGCGCGCTAACGGTCAACAACAGCACCTTCTCCAACAACCACGGCGGCAACGGCGGCGGCATCTTTAACTACGACACGGGCACACTAACGGTCGGCAACAGCACCTTCTCCAGCAACTCCGCGATTAACAGCGGCGGCGGCATCCTTAACAGCGGGCTACTACTCGTTAGCAACAGCACCTTCTCCAGCAACTCCGCGATCAGCAGAGGCGGCCAAGGCGGCGGCATCTACAACGGCGGGCAACTACTCGTCAGCAACAGCACCTTCTCCAGCAACTCCGCGAGCAGCAACGGCGGTGGCATCTGCTCCAACGGCTACACGCTAACGGTCAGCAACAGCACCTTCGCCAGCAACTCCGCGAGCAGCGGCGGCGGCATCTGCATCGTCGGCGGGCAACTACTCGTCAGCAACAGCACCTTCTCCAGCAACTCCGCGATCAGCGGCGGCGGCGAAGGCGGCGGCATCTTTAACGGCATCGGCGATCTACTATTGGGCAGCAACAGCACCTTCGCCAGCAACTCGGCACAGAGCGGCGGCGGTATCTTTAACGGGGGCACTCTAACTGTCAGCAACAGTACCTTTTCTGCCAACTCAGTGGCCAGCGGCGGTGACAGCGGCGGTGGCATCGCGTCACTTTCTGCCCTTACGCTGGACGGTGATATCGTTGCCGGGAACGTGAACACCTTTAGTGGTGCGACGCCCGACGACATTGCCGGTCTGGCAGGGGCTACTTCCAGCGATAACTTGATCGGCACGGGCGGCAGTGGCGGACTTTTTGACGGGCAGAATGGCAACCAGATCGGCGTTGGCATAGCCAACGTCGGTCTTGGCCCTCTCGGCGAGAACGGCGGTCCTACCGAGACGTTGGCCATTGGTCCCGGCAGTTTCGCTCTCGGCAAAGGCGTTACCGAAACGACAGCCACCACCGACCAGCGTGGCGTCGCCAGACCCATCAACGAGCCCAGCGATGTCGGCGCTTACCAATACTCTGTTGCCGATCCCTTCAGCGTCGTGCCATTCTCATCTGCGATGCAAAGCGCTACAGTGGCCAGTACCTTCGCGCCTCTTGAGGCGTTGGTCACGGATAGCTCCGGCAACCCGGTCAGCGGAGCCAGCGTCACCTTCGCTGCTGTGGCCGCCCCAAACGGAGCCACGGGCAGCTTTGCCGGCAACGCCACTGTCACGACCAATACGCATGGCGTCGCCACCGCGCCGCCGCTAACAGCAGGCCAGACGGCCGGAACCTTTACTGTGACGGCCTCGGTCAGCAGCGTCGCCAGCCCTGCGGACTTCAACCTGACCAGTACCCCCAGCATCCCGGCAACCGTAACCGCCGTGGGCGGCACGCCGCAGAACACGCCCATCGGCTCCGCCTACGGCAGCTTCCTTCAGGCCAAGGTGGTAGACGCCTACGGCAATCCGCTCGCCAACGTGCCCGTCACCTTCGCCGCGCCCTTGGCCGGTCCCAGCGGAACCTTCAACGCGCTGAACTTCGTCCCAACCAACACCTTGGGGATCGCCACCGCGCCGGGTTTCAGTGCTAACCACGTCCTGGGCAACTTCACCGTCACCGCCACTGTCGCGGGCGTCGCGAGCCCAGCCAACTTCGGCTTGACGATCACCGCCATTCCTGCGGCCATAAAAACCGTGTCCGGCAGTGGCCAGCACGCCACGGTCTTCACCAGCTACGGCAAGGCCCTGGCAGCGCGCGTCACCGATGCCACCGGCAAGCCTGTGAGTGGCATCACGGTCGCGTTTGAACTGCCGGCAAGCGCCGCGAACGGAACCTTTGCCGCTTCGCCCATCGTCGTGACCGATGCCAACGGCGTAGCCACGGCACCGGCGTTGACCGCTAACACAATGGCAGGCAGGTTCACCATCAACGCCTGGGTCGTTGGTGTCGCTGCCCCTGCCTCCTTCACTTTGACCAACACCGCAGGCCCGCCAGCCAGTGTCAATCTCTTTTCCGGCAACTCCCAGAGCGCGGTTGTCACAAAAGCCTATAAGAATACACTGCAAGTCGGTGTAACCGATCAATTCGGGAATCCGGTTGCCGGCGTCAAGGTGACGTTCACCGCGCCGAACAGTGGCCCCGGTGGCACCTTCGTCGGCAAGCTGACAGCCACGGCCACCGCCAACGCCAACGGCGTCGCCATCGCGCCGGCGTTCACTGCCAACGCTCATCCGGGCGGCTTCACGGTAATCGCCTCGATCAGCGGGGCGCACACTTCTTTCAGCCTTACGAACCTGGTAGGGCCGGCGGCGAAGATTGTGGCCGTGAGCAAAACCACCCCGCAGACCGCAAAGGCTGGCTCTCCATTTGCGGTCAATCTCGGTGTGGTAGTCACCGACAGCGTCGGCAATGCTGTGCCAGGTGTGCAGGTGACGTTTACGATCCATGCCAATGCGACGAACGGGGCCAGCGGCACCTTTGGCGGCAGCAGCACGGCGACGGCAACCACCAATGCCGTTGGCGTGGCCACCGCTCCCCAACTCACCGCCAACGCGAAGAAAGGCACCTTCACGGTTGTTGCGTCCATCGCCGGCTTAACGCAAGCCTCACCGTTCACGCTGACGGTTGCGTCCATTGCCGGCTTGATCCAAACACCAATATTCACGCTGAGGATTGATTAAGTCGTGTCTAAGCGGTCTTGCCATCGAACCGACGGAGTTTCCAGCGACTGCCATTGCCCACGGCACGGCGGCGCACAACCGGGCGAGCGCGTCCCAACCGCGGGCGGCCTCCAGTTTCCGGCCGCTGACGGATCCCTCCACCACTTCAAGCCAGGTCCGCAGCGCGGCCGCCAGGCGCCGACCGGCCTCGTTGTGCCGCGGCCGGGGTAACGGCGGTCATAGGGCGGCCGGACTTGGCCTGCGCTGTCCTGGCGCACGTCAGGTGCCTCCCCGCGGCCGGCGGGGTTGCCAGGGTCAGCGCGTGTGCTACGGCGTCGTGTAGCAAGGCGAGCGCGTCCCAACCGCGGGCGGCCTCCAGTTCCCGGCCATGACGTACCCCTCCGCCACTTCAAGCCAGGTCCGCAGCGCGGCCGCCGGCCGAGGGCCGCCGACCCTCCGAGCGGCCGCGGCGGCTCACCCGTGCGAGGATGCGGGTAGAATGGAGAGTAAGCGGGACGCCAGCTGATCCCTGGTGGCTTGCCTCTCGTCAGCGGCCGCGTACTCCCCGCTGGCGGGGGGCAAGCTTTGCCCGCCCGGAGTACGCACATGGCCGACACTCCCTCTCCCGCGAACAACGGCTTCGATAAGGTACTGTTTCAACAACGGCTGAAGGCGGCGATTCCTCCCGTCCTTCGCAGCCTGGAAGAGTTTTTGGAGGCGGATCGCACGGGAGGCGATCGGGTCTTGTGGCCTCAGCATGGTGAAGAAATCCGAACCATAGCCGAATGCCTGATGAGACTGGGGTTCGTCGTGGATGCGTGTCGTCTGCTGGAAGCGTGGCATCCCTTGCAGGAGTGGGTGCTTGGGCCGGTGTTCGACGAATTGCTGGCCGACCATGCCGCATCGTTTCCGGAAGAAGAGAGCCGGCTGCGCGTATGCTGTGGGGAATTCCCTTCGGCCGAGGAACTTGCGGGAACAGCGCAGGACCGAGAGACTCGCGACCTGGGTATGGTCGGTTCCGTTTATCGGCTGGTGGACCACCTTCGACAGCTTCAAGAGGCGATCTCCGCACCGGCTCCTGCCCTTGCCGTGCCTTCCGTTCCCGCCGCGACCCCGACCGTCGAGGCACCCCCGTCTGCGACTCCCCCCGGCGACGACCGCCACCAGGGCGGGGCGGGGGGAGGCGAAGGGGACGCAGCCAACGCCACACATACACCGGAACCCGAGAGCAGCGAGCAGCCAAACACGTCAAGCGCGGAACCGACTGGTATGTCTTGGCAAGAAGTGGTGGAGCGGCTGCAACGGCTCCGCACCCAAGGCGAGCCGTTCACCAGTCAAAAGAAGCTGGCAGATGTCTTCGGCTGTTCATCGTATACGATCAACAAGGCGATCAAGGAGACGCCTGCGCTGCACGTCTGGGCGAAAGCCCGGTCCGCGAAACAATCCACAGCCGCGCCCAGGGCGCAGAGCCTCAACGACGTGGTGACTGACCGCACGGCGCAGAACCGCGAACTGGACCCGGCAGACGATGTTGCCATTCGGGAGTACCTGGAGAGAGAAGACCTGACGAGCGCAGAGCGGGCGTTCTTCAATAGCCTAACACAGGAAGACCAGCTCGACTTCCTGAACGATCCCGACAAGCACCGGAACATTCTGGGGCGCAAGCCCTAGCTGCTGCCGTCGTTTGCAAACGTTTGCGGTGCGTTTTCCCCGCGTTTTCTAGGCGTTTTCGCCGACAACCGCAAACGCCTGCCTTCCTACGAAAGCCCGCAATAAAGGCTGGTAGGAAGGCGAACAATGGCAAGCGAAATCCCTCAACTGCGGACCCCCGGCGTCATCGCCACCGAGCTAGGGGCGTCTCTTAGCCGCGTCCTCTACGTTCTCCAGAAGCACAGCCAAGACATCAAGCCCATTGGCCGCGCTGGCGTTCTGCGCCTTTACGACTGCCGTGCCGTCGCGATGGTCCGCCACGAGTTGAACGCCATTGACGCGCGCCGCTGCCGGAAGGGGGTGGCCGATGTCAGCTGAACCCATCCTCCCGCTGCGCCCCGCGGCCGATCCCACCCCGCCCATCACCGTCGAGGCCCTGCGCGACCGTCCCGAGGCTGTCCCGCCCGTCACCATGCTGCCGCCGCTGCTGGTCGATATGGCCGGCCTGTCGCAGCTACTCTCCCGCAGCGAGGCGAGCCTGTACCGCGACGACAGCGCGGGCCGCATCCCGGCTGGCCGGAAACTCGGGGGCAGTAAGCGATGGGTTTACTCCGAAATCGTCGCCTGGGTGGAAGCGGGAATGCCGTGCCGCCGGACCTGGGAGGCGATGAAGGCAGCCAGGCACGGCCGCAAGTGAAAAACGGCGGGGCGGGTCGCGGTCGCGGGGCAGGGTTGTCACCCCTCGTCCCTCCGGTTCAACTCCGGACCGCTCCACCGAAAAACGCGACGCCCGGCAAGGGATTGCCGGGCGCTTCGCGCAAGCAGGGTTGTCACCCAAGAGCGAGTATACCAAAGTGGCCGCGAGAAATAAATGGGTTCGCGTGTCGAGGGGATCGCCTTGCCCCGTCTGCAAGGAGCCGGACTGGTGTTCCATCACCGCCGATGGCACCCTGGCGAAGTGCATGCGCGTCGAGGCCGGCAGCTTCAAGAGCAAGGCCGACAAGAACGGCGCACTCTACTACCTGCACCGCCTCACCGGCGCTGCCCGGGCTGACTCGCCGCCCCCGCGGCCGCCCGGCCCGGGAGCCGCCCGAGCCGACGCCGACCTGCTGCACCGAGCCTACTCCGCCCTGCTGGCCGGGTTGCAGCTGTCCAAGGCGCACCGGGAAGCATTCCGGGGGCGCGGGCTGAACGATGAGGAAATCGACCGCCGCGGCTACCGCACCCTGCCCATTCGGGGACGCGCCCGCCTGGCCCGCGACCTGCGCGAGTTGCAGGGCGACGCGCTGCTGTCCGTCCCCGGCTTCATCCTCAAGCCCGGCGACGACGCCAAGCCATATCTCACCATCGCCGGCGCTGCGGGGCTGCTGGTGCCGGTTCGCGACCTGGCCGGGCGCGTCGTAGCCTTGCTGGTCCGGCGCGACGACGCGAAGGACGGCGGCGGAAAATACTCCTACCTGTCGAGTGCTAAACACGGCGGCCCCGGCCCCGGCGCGCCGCCCCATGTCCCGCTGGGCATCGAGGCCCCGGCCGAAACCGTCCGCCTCACGGAAGGGGCACTCAAGGGGGACGTGGCCACTGCGCTGTCCGGCCTGCCCACGGTCGGAGCCGCTGGGCTGGTCTGGCGACCGGCCCTCGACGTGGCCGCTGCTCTGGGCTGCGAGACGATCCGCCTCGCCTTCGACGCCGACGCCCTCGACAACGCCCATGTTGCCCGCGCCCTGTCGGACTGCTGCGAGGCCGCGAGGGCTGCCGGCCTGGCCGTCGAGATGGAGCGCTGGGACAAGGGCGATGGCAAGGGGATCGACGATTTGCTGGCCGCCGGCAAGGCACCGGAAGTGCTGACGGGCGAGGCGGCGCTGGCCGCGGTCCGCGAGGCCGTGGGGGCGGCCACCGCCGGCGATCCGCCGCCCGCCCCCGACGAACTGGACCGGCTTTCCGCCGTGCTGGCTGATGGAGGCGCCCCGGCCCTGTTCGCCGACAAGAAGCTGCTCGAAGCCCTGGCCCGCCTGGCGTCCACGGACCCCGCAGCCTACGCCGCCCGCCGTGCGACCCTCAAGAGGCTGGTTTCCCTCCCCGACCTGGAAAAAGCGCTGAAGCCTCTCCTCCGCGAACAGGCACGCGAGCGCCCGCCCGTCCTGCTGACAGAGGCCGGTTACCGGATCGAGGACGACCGAATTTGCCGCGAGTGCGGCACCCACGACGGCGGAACGTCGCTGGTGCCGCTGTCCAACTTCACCGCGCGGATTACCGAAGTGGTGACGCGCGACGACGGCGCCGAACAAACCGCCCTCTTCACCCTGGCCGGCGCCCTGATGGACGGTCGGAAGCTGCCGCCCGTGCAAGTCACCGCGGCCGACTTCGCGGGGCTGGCCTGGGTCACCACCGCCTGGCACGGCGAGGCCGTCGTCTACGCCGGTCAGGGAACGCGCGACCATCTCCGCGCCGCCCTGGAACTGCTCTCCCCCAACCGTGCCCGGCGAACCGTCTACCTGCATACCGGATGGCGGAAGCTCGGCGACGGCTGGCACTACCTGCACGCAGGCGGCGCGATTGGCACCGACGGGCCGGCCGCTGGCGTCGAGGTGTCGTTGCCGGACCCACTGGCCGGGTTCCTGCTACCCACACCACCGGAGGGGGAACCGCTGGCCGCCGCCGTCCGGGCGAGTCTGGGGCTGCTCGACGGGTTGACCGCCGACCGGCTCATCATCCCGCTGCTGGCCGCCGTGTACCGGGCGGCGCTGGGGGAGGCACCCGGCCCCATCGACTTCGCCTTGCACCTGGCCGGCCCGCACGGGGCCGGCAAGAGCGAACTGGCGGCCTTGGCCCAACAGCACTTCGGCGCCGCCCTCGACGCGCGGCACCTGCCCGGCGGCTGGTCTTCGACTGCAAACGCGCTGGAGGGGCTGGCCTTCGCCGCAAAGGACGCGCTGCTTACGGTCGATGACTACGCCCCGCGCGGCGCCCCCGGGGACCGGCAGCGGCTCGAGCGCGACGCCGACCGCCTGCTGCGTGCGCAGGGCAACCAAGCCGGCCGGGGGCGGATGCGCGCCGACGGGAGCCTGCGCCCGCCAAAGCCGCCCCGCGGACTGATCCTCTCGACGGGCGAGGACGTGCCGCCGGGGCAATCCCTTCGGGGCCGGATGCTGGTGTTGGAAGTCTCGCCCGACGACGTGCCGAAGCCCCGCCTGACGCCGCACCAGCGAGCCACCGCGTCCGGCCTGTACGCGCAGGGCCTTTCCGGCTTCGTCCGTTGGCTGGCGTCTCAGTACGGGGAGCTGTGCGCCCGGCTGCCCGGCGAGCGGGCCGCACTCCGCGACCGGGCGCAAACCGGCATCGGGTCGGCGCGCACCCCCGGCATCGTGGCCGATCTGGCGCTGGGGCTGAAGGTGTTCCTCGACTTCGCCCTCGCTACCGGGGCCATCACCCAGGCGGAGCGGGAGGCCCTGGCCCGCCGCGGCTGGCAGGCGCTTGTCGAGGCGAGCGGCGCGCACGCGAAACACGTCGAGGCGGCCGAGCCCACCGCCCTCTTCCTGCGCCTGCTGGCTGCGGCCTTGGCTTCGGGCCGGGCGCATGTTGCGGGACCGGACGGGGGCAAGCCGGAAAACCCGCGCGCGTGGGGATGGCGGGAAGCTGAGTTTCGGACTGCCGCTGGCTCTGATTCCCGCTGGGAGCCGCAAGGCCGGCGCGTCGGCTGGCTCGACGGCCCGGAGGATCTGCTGCTAGAGCCCGAGGCCGCCTACGCCGAGACGCAGGAACTGGCCCGGCATCAAGGAGAGGCGCTGCCGGTCAGTTCGCGCACGCTCTGGAAGCGCCTGCGGGAGCGGTCGCTGCTGGCGAGTTGGGATGAGCGCCGCCAGCGGAACACGATTCGCCGGACGTTGGAAGGAGTCAAGGACCGCGACGTATTACACCTGCGCGCTGGCGCCCTCTCCCCCTGTAGCGAACCGTCCGAACCGTCCGTAGAAGCCGGGAAGCCCCCGATTCCGGCCGAAAAGCGGATGGTTCCGGCGGACGGTCCTGGGAGCGGTAACGGCCACTCTGCGGAGAACCGTCCGCAAGAACCGTCCGGAAAACCCGAGGAAAAGCTGGTCTGCGGACGGTTCGGACGGTCGGCTACGGGGGGAGACAACTCCCTACGCGATGAGATGGCGCCAAACACCCATGCCGCCCCCGTCCCGCCACCGGGAGCCCGGCTGTACTACCAGGATGAGGCCGGCAGATCGTGCGGCCCGGAGAGCGCCGTCCGTTGGTGCTGGGAGGGGGCGCCGGCCTGGATCGACGCAAACCAGTATCCGCCACCGCTGTCTGCTGCGCCTCACAGAGCCGCAGGGAGGCGCACCGAATGAGCCCGACCGCCCGCACTCTGGCACACCTGCGACGGCTTGGCTACGTCGCCACCGTGGTTGAGCGCTGGCTGCCGCGGGAGATCATCGAGGAGACCATCCGTGAATGACATGATCCTGAACCCGCCGGCCGCCGTGCGCCCGGCCGAGGACTTGGCCGAACTGCTGGCCGTGGCGAGCGCCGAACATGAGGCGGGCCAGCGCGCCGAGCGCGAGAGCCTGGAACACTACCGCAAGGCCGGCGAGGCGTTGATCCGCGCGAAGGCCGCCGCGGGACACGGCAAGTGGCTGAAGGCGCTGAAAGGGCAAGGCGCGTTCTCGCAACAGCGGGCATCCGAGTACATGCGGCTGGCGGAGGGCTGGGGCAAACTACCGCCGGGCGGTAGCTTCGCGCTGAAGGCAGCCCTGCGCGTGATCAAGGTCGATGAGCTTTGCAGGAAGATCGTCGCGGCGAAGGCGGAGCTTTCGGCTTCCAGCTGGCAAGCCGCCGACGCTTTCGCCGAGCTGCGCCGGCGGGGCTTGGGTATACGACGCATTGCCACGGCTTGCGGCGTGGGTGCCAAGCAGGTGCGTGCTTACTTGCGCATGGTGCGGCGATACCCGGACACCGACACACGCCCCGATTTTTGGGATGCCTTGGACTCACGGCAGACACCCCCGGCAACGCCGGGCGCCCCCGCCAGTAGCACGGGAGGCCCGTCGTAGACTCGTCCGCCGTGCCCCCGGCAGCTGCTGACCTTGATTTCCGCTACCGCCCGATATAGTATCTCTCCCGTCCTTTGGCCGCGTGCCGCCGAACCGTCCTCAGAACCGGGGATGCGGCACCGGCCGTTCTGAGAAAGGAGCCCGTCCTATGGCCCGCGTCTTCAAGAAGTCCATCACGCGCTACCTCGACGCCGAAGGCCGGCAAGTGCCGAAGGGAACTCCCGGCGCCCGCAAGGTCCGGGAGAAGAGCGCCAAGTGGTACGGCCGCCCGCCCGGCGCCGCCCGCCCCGTCCCGCTGTGCGAGAACAAGACCGCCGCGCAGATCATGCTCAACGAACTGGTGCGCAAAGCCGGGCTCGCAACGGTCGGCATCAGCGACCCCTACGAAGAACACCGCAAGCGGCCCCTGCTGGAACACCTGGCCGATTTCGAGAGCGCCTTGCTCGCCCAGGGCGTCACCGCCAAGCAGGCCGGGCAAGTTACCACCCGCGTCCGTCGCGTGCTGGCTGGCTGCGGCTTCGTCTTCATGGCCGACCTGTCCGCCTCACGGGCGATGGAATACCTCGCCACCCTCCGCGACGGCGGCCGCATCTTGCCGCCCCTGGAATCGGGCAAGGGCGAGTTCACCCTGGGCGAACTGGCCGCCGCCCTCGGGGTCCGGCCGCACGCCGTCAGGGGGTTGGTCCGCCGGCAAGGCTTGGCCGGCTGCGGCCACGGTCAGGGCCGGAGGTTCCCGCGGGAGACGGCGGAGGCGCTGCGGGACCGCCTTTCCCGCGGGGCGAGCGTTCAGACGGTGAACTTCTACCTGCAAGCGGTCAAGCAGTTCTGCCGCTGGCTGGTCAAGGACCGGCGCATGGGAGAGAGCCCCCTGGCGCACCTGCAAGGCGGTAACGTGCAGACGGACCGGCGCCACGACCGCCGCGAGTTGAACGAAGAGGAACTGCGCTCCCTCCTGACCGCCACCCGAGCGAGCCAACGAACGTTCCGCGGGTTGAGCGGCCCCGACCGCTTCGCGCTCTACGCCACGGCCTGCGGCACCGGCTTCCGCGCCTCCGCCCTGGCAAGCCTGACCCCGGAGAGCTTCGACCTCGACGCCGACGTGCCGACCGTCACCCTGGCTGCGCAGCACAACAAGAGCCGCAAACTGAAGGTGCAACCCCTGCCCCCGGACCTGGCGAAACTGCTGCGGGACTACCTGGCGGGCCGGCCAGCCGGTCAACCCGTCTGGGGAAGGGCCTGGACCAACGACAACAAGGGCGCCGAAATGCTCCGCGGCGACCTGGAAGCGGCCGGCATTCCCTACGTCATCGCGGGGCCAGACGGTCCGCAGTACGCCGACTTCCACAGCTTGAGGCACAGCTTCTTGACGTTGGGGAGTCGGGCCGGCATCGACCTGCGGACGCTGCAAGAGTTGGCTGGGCACTCAACGCCCGTGCTGACCGCCCGTTACTCGCACCGCCGCCTGTACGACCTGGCGGGCGCTGTCGAGAAACTGCCGAGTTTCCTGCCCGGTCGGGAGGACGGCAGCGAGGCCGCGGCCCTCCGGGCGACCGGCACAGACGGCCGGCCGGTCCCCGTTCAGTTGCCCGCCAGTTGCTCACCAGTTGCACAAACGGCTGACAGCGAGTGCGTCGGCTTGAGACTCGCTGAGGGTGAGCCACTCGAAGAGGCCGAGCGGCCTGACGACGCAAAGCCTGTCCAGAGAAGGGGTTTGCGAGCGGCTGAGAGCGATTGCGAGGGGCTGACAGGAGTACACCTGACGGGGCTCGAACCTGCGGCTGTCGGTTGCTTAGACCGTAGGCGTCGGGGCGAATGTGGGGAATGGCCGGGCGGGGAAAGCGTCACGACCGGCGCCCGCGGCTCAACTTCCGCCGGCGCCGATCCGAAGATTAGCGGGGAGAAATTGACGGCTTTCCGCACGCCCGCTAGAATTGACGTGGCTTCCCCAGTTCTCTGGGGTTGCGCCACGCGCCCGTCTGCGCACGACGAGGGATCCTCCGGTGTTTGCTCCTCCGCGATGCTTGGCCCTTCCGCACCACTGCGGCTGTCGTTCGGCGGTCGCCGGGCAGTGACGTTCGGAGCCGACTTGCCGGTTCCTCCCCGCGATCGCCTCGAATCCTTCCTTCTCTCACCAACGCCGTTAAGCGGCCGCCCTCGATTTTATCGATTCGCGAATCGATGAATCGAGGCGGCGGCCCAACGAGGAACTCACCACCTATGGCGACCGACATTCGTTTGAAGGAAGCGCTGCCGGAAGTGACCGAGGCGCTCGTGGCCACCTACACCGAGTGCAGCCGCACCAGCCACCTCGGCCACAAGCCGCTGCCCAGCCGCGAGGTCATCGTCGGCGTCCTCGACGATTTGATGGACATCCTCTACCCCGGCTACTGGCGGCGGCAGAACCTGCACATCGGCAACGTCGAGTATCACGTCGGCGACGTGGTCGATCGGCTGCACGACAAGCTGACGACGCAGGTCGCCCGCGCCCTGCGGCACGAGGCGGAATGCGGCGCCTCGGACGCCGTGCCGGCCGAGTTCGACGCCGAGGCCCTCGCCCAACAAAAGACGGTTGAACTGCTGCGCTCGCTGCCGGAATTGCGTCTGCTGCTGGAGCAGGACGTGCAAGCCGCCTACGAGGGCGACCCGGCCGCCAAGAGCTACCAGGAGATCATCTTCTGCTACCCCGGACTGGAGGCCATCACGGTTTACCGTATCGCCCACCAGATGCTGCTGCTGGGGGTGCCGCTGATTCCCCGCATGATGACCGAGCACGCCCACAGCAAGACCGGCATCGACATCCACCCGGGGGCGCGCATCGGCACCGGCTTCTTCATCGACCACGGCACCGGCGTGGTGATCGGCGAGACGTGCGACATCGGCCGTAACGTGAAACTGTACCAGGGCGTCACGCTGGGGGCGCTGTCCTTCCCACGCGACGCGGCCGGCAATATCATCCGCGGCATGAAGCGGCACCCGACGCTGGAGGACGACGTGGTCGTCTACGCCAACGCGACGATCCTCGGCGGCGATACGGTGATCGGCCATCACGCGGTGGTCGGCTCCAGCGTGTGGTTGACGCACAGCGTGGGACCGTATACCGTGGTGTCGCTGGAGAAGCCGTCGCTGCGCATCAAGGGGCCGGGGACGACGGACCTGGTGCCGTGGAACTACCAGATCTAGCGTTTAGCGGCGGCTCGCAGAGCCGCGCGGCTCTGCGAGCCGCCGCTAAACGGAGCGGGGGTCGTCATGGGCGTTCACTACACGATCTACTGCAAGAAGAGTCTCGCCCAGGTCAGCCCGAACGATCTGCTCAAGGGAGTGACGGCCACGAACCTGGCCGCCCGCGCCCAGAAGGAGGGTGTCGCCGAAGAACAGATCGCCCTCGCCCTCGACGTGCTGCGCATCGAGAACCTGAAGCCGCCCGGCTTCGTCCTCTATCGGCTGTTCCACCGCCCCGGCGCCATGCGCCAGGTGGAGGTCGAGTGCTGGGAGTCGAAGGACGACGTGCAGGCCGTCATCGACGAGGAGCTGGAAGAATTGGCGGCCGAAGGGCACCCGCACTTCAAACAGATCCGGGCCCACCTCAAGCAGTGCGTCGATGTCGTGGACTCGTCGTCGGCGGCGCCGAGCGAGCCGATGGCGCGCGTCCTGGCCCGGGAGGTGGCGTGCTGGCTGGCGGGGCGGTTCGACGGCATCATCCGCACCGCGGACGAAAAGTGGTGGCGGCTCGGCCCGAAAGGCGATCTGCAACCGCTGTGATCCCCAGCCGCTTGCGGCATCGCAGGACAGATTGCGAAGCCGCAAGCGGCTCAGGCGATGGCGGCGGCCGGCCGGCCGTTATTGGCGTGGGCCGCTTGCCGCAGCCGCCGCAGCGAGCGGTCGAAGATTTGCCGCACGCGCTCGCCGCTCAGGCCGACCTGGGTGCCGATCTGGGCGAACGACATATCATCCCAGAAGTACATCTGGAAAATGGCACGCTCCCGCGGCAGCAGCAGCCGCATCAGTCGTGCGACGCGTTCCTTCTCGTCGGCGAGGATGGCGGCGGCGTCGGGCGGCACGGTGTGCCGGTCCTCCGGCTCGATCAGGGCGCCGTCCTCGTGGGTCGGCAGCCCCCGCGTGGCGTGGTAGCGCCGCGTGGTCAGGACGTTGTGCAGGTGATGGCGAACCGCCACGCCCGCGTAGCTGCTGAACTTGACCCCGACCGCAGGGTTGAAGCCACGGCTCGCCCGCAGCAAGGCGACGACCGCTTCCTGATGCAGGTCTTCCCAGGTCACGCCGAGGGCGCGGGCGCGGCGAAGGTAGATCTTCGCCACGTGGAACGCTAACTCGACGTTGCCCGCGGCCAAAGCGGCCGGGGCCATTGGGACGACCGGTGCTTCCGGCAAGGTGGCTACCATGATTCGCCCTCGCCTGCCTGAGACTTGACGCGCGCCGCTGCGCACAGATCGGTCATCGACCGGTCGATGTTCGTTTCGCATTCGGAGCGTTGGCTGTTCGCAATCACAACGCCTCCACCTCTTCGACGTTTCCGGCCCCGTTTCCGTTTTCACACCCGACCCAGCCGACGGTGTCTGATCGCTCGCCCGGCGATGCCGGTCCTACGATGCGGCTAAAGAAACAGACACCGACACCCGAATTGTGAACCACGACCCTGCCCGCAAAGTAGCGCAAATCCACAGGGGAAAGATTCGCGTTCCTTTTGCACTTCGGCAGTGGGGAGTGACGCAATCGCCGCGCCAATGCGCTTCGCGGGGACGATTCCCGGCGGGCCAATGCTGTAAATACAGAAACGATGGGAGGTTGTGTCGTCAGAAGGGCGGCACGACGCGGCAGGCCCTTCCGCGGAGCGGTCGGCAAAGGTTTGACCGCGCGACGGGGAAGCCACCGACCGTCTCACCTCGCTGTGCGGAATCAGAGCGCCACGCCCTGGTACTTGGCAACGCGCTCGAGGTCCTTGAGCATGTCATTGACGTCGCCGAGCAGTCCGTCTCCGCCCCGTAGCGGCAAGCTGCCAGCTTGCCAGCTCGTCCCCGCCCCAAGCCGGCAATTTGCCGTACCCGCTGGCCGAGAGGGGACATATACTGAGGCGCGATGGACCGGTCTGGCCCGGCAGGCCAGACCTACCGCGAACCCACCCAGCCACCCTCCCCGCCGAGGCAACCATGCGCATTGCCATCATCTTGCTCGTGAGCCTGTCCCTGGCCGTCGCCGCGCTCGGCGGGGACAACTGGCCCCGCTTCCGCGGCCCCCACGGCGACGGGCACTCCGACGCAACCAAGCTGCCGCTGACCTGGAGCGAGAAGGAAAACGTCGTCTGGAAGACGCCCATCCACGACAGGGGCTGGGCGTCGCCGGTGGTCTGGGGCGAGCAGGTGTGGCTGACGACGGCCACCGCCAAAGGCCACGAGATGTTCGCCGTCTGCGTCGATCGCGCCACGGGCAAGGTCATCCACGACCTCAAGGTCTTCGACGTGGACAAGCCGGAGCCGCTGCACAATCCGATGAACACCTATGCGTCGCCGACGCCGGCCATCGAGGAAGGGCGCGTTTACGTCCATTTCGGCAGCTACGGCACGACGTGCCTGGACACGAAGACCGGCAAGGCGTTGTGGACGCGGCGCGACCTGGAGTGCGACCACTTCCGCGGCCCCGCCTCGTCGCCGATCCTTTACAATGACCTGCTGATCTTGACCTTCGACGGCTTCGACGTGCAGTACCTGGCGGCCCTGAACAAGACGACCGGCAAGACGGTGTGGCGCAAGGCGCGCAGTTTCGACTACAGCAAGGTCAACGGCGACAACAAGAAGTCGTACTCGACACCGTCGATCATCACGGTCAACGGCAAGCCGCAGCTGGTCAGCCCGTCGGCGGTCGGCACCGCGGCCTACGACCCGCAGACGGGCGAGGAATTGTGGAAGGTCTACCACGGCGGCATGAACGTGGCGGCGCCGCCGTTGTACGGGGCGGGCAAGGTGATCCTCTGCACCGGCGACGGCGGCGATCGGCTGCTGGCCGTGCGCCCGGACGGCAGCGGCGACGTGACGAAAACGCATGTCGATTGGACGCTGAACAAGAACGTGCCGTCGCGCTCCTCGCCGCTGCTGGTGGGCGATCTGCTCTACATGGCGAGCAACGACGGCATCCTGTCGTGCGTGGAGCCGAAGACGGGCGAGGTGGTCTGGAAGGATCGCCTCGGCGGCTCCATCTGGGCGTCGCCGATTTACGCCGCGGGGCGGGTGTACTTCTTCAACGACAGCGGCACGGCCTACGTCGGCGAGGGCGGGCGGTCGTGGAAGAAGCTGGCCGAGAACACGCTGGACGACGGCTGCATGGCCTCGCCCGCCGTGGCCGGCGAGTCGCTCTTCGTCCGCACCAAGACGCACCTTTACCGCATCGAGGAGAAGAAGTGAGGCCCCGGGCCGCTTGCCGGTTCACCGGTCGCTGTATGGCCAGTCCACGAGCACGACCTCGCCCCTGTTCATGGCGTCTTGCGGTACTGTTCATACACATCCAGGGCGGGATCATCCCAGCCCTTGTTCAGCGGCGCCAGGAACTTTCGCATCCTCTCAAAGACCTCCTTGCGCACCAGCACGAATTCTTCCTGCGTCTTCGGGTTCAGCAGGACGGGGTTTCCCCCCTGCTCAACGGCCCGTGTCTGTTCAGCGGTCAGTTCGATCATCGGGGTTTTCCTTCCGCCGCATTCTAATTGCCGGAGCCGGAGCGGGACAAGCCGTCCGGGAATACAACACTCGACAGCGTGATTAATCCCCTGCGGCATGCGGCAAGTACGCTGTCTCCTTTCTGCCTTCGTGTGCTCAGCCGTTCGCTTACGGCGAAGGTGCGAGGCCCCGCAGTTCCTGGAGTAACTCGGCATCCTTCACGACGCGGATACCCCGGGCGAGGCACTGCGCGGTGATGCTGGGGTCGTGGATGTGGCGATCCCACGTGCAGAGGACCTCAGCCTGGCCAGCGACCGCGGTGGCGATGACGAGGTCGTCCGCCGGGTCGCGGGTGCGAATGGGGGGAGGCGAGACGGGGATTACTACCAGTGCCGCTGTCTGCACCGCCTGGAGGTACGCCTGAATGCCGGCGTCATCGAGGCCGTGCAAGGCGCGCACGCGCGGGTACTGGAGGATCCGCGCCAGTTCCGTGAGAAGCGGGGCCGACGTGAGGAGGTGGTGCGGCGACTGGGCGAGGAGGAGCAAGACTTCGCGGGCGGCGCTCGTCTTCCCTGGGGTCGCCCGCGCCAGGACGTTACTGTCGAGCACCACGCGCATTAGTCCGTCCCTGGGCGAAGGTGGTCCGTCGCATCCTGGATGGCGGCGTCGATTTCCGCGTCCGTGATGCCGTGCTCCCGCGCGTAAGCATCCGTCTTGCGGAAGGTCGCTTCGAGGGCCGTGCGCGCCTGGCGGCGGGCCTCTTCATCCGGCGCGCGACCGGGCGAGAGGACCATGATGAAGACCTGTTGGTGTTCCTGGAGGTGCTGGCCGAGCACGTCCTCCAGCCAGCGCCGGCCGCCGGCCTGGATATCCCTCACGTTCTCGACGGTAACGAGTTCGTGTTCCATGCCTGGATTCTACGCCTCCCGGGCACGCCCGGGGAAGGGGATTCCTCGGACTGCGGTGGATGAAACGAATTGCTGCGAAGCCGCAAACGGCCGACCCCTCTACTCCCGAGGCTGCGGATCCGTCTTCCCTCCCAGGAACGTGTTCACGCCGCGCTGCGACGCCTCCTCGTAGATCGGCTCCAGGACATCCCGCAAGTGCGACTCGCCGCGCCAGAAGGGGAAGTTGCCCAGCCGCTGCAGCCAGGCCGCCGACACCGGCGGCGCCTGCACCTCGCCGAACACGTCGTCCGGCAGGCTGCCCCCGGTCCAGAACGCGCTCGGGTCGGCCGGCAGCGGCGCGGCCGGTTCCCCCGACGCCTCGGCCGGGGCTTCGGCCGTCGCCGCAGCCGTCACCGCGGCGGGAGTCAGCCGGCCCAGCCGCTGCAGCAACTCGTCGCGCCCCAGGCCGCGCAGCCGGAACAGCAGGAACGGGTCGCGGTCGAACTCCTCGCCCAGCAAGTAGTACACCGCGGCCACGTGCTTGCAGGGGTTGGACCAGTCGGGACACGAGCAGTCGGTCTTCAGGTCGGCCTTCTTCTGCGGGAATAGCGACACCTTCGCCTTCTCGAAGACCTGCTCGACGTCCTGCGGCATTTCCCCCGCCAGCAGCTTCGCCACGAACAGCGCCTGCGCCGACAGGGCCTGGATCACCTGCTCCCACTCCCCGGGCGACAGTACCTTCACCTCGATCGTCACGGCGTAGGGCTGCGGCCGCGACCCCTGCACCTTCGCCGTCACCTTCCCTTTCTGGACGTCGATGGCCAACACCTGCCCGTTGCGGGCGTAGGACCGGCCGCGGCCCAGGCGGGCGCCGATGTCGAAGCTCTCCAGCACGCTGATCCAGCGCTTGGCCCACCAGCTCTGGCCGAAGCCGCCGCGCTTCGACTGCGCCTTGATGCCGCCCTTGGCCGCGCGCGGCCGCGACTTCGGGAAGCGCGGGAAGTAATCCCACCCACCGTACCGACGATATCGCATGGCTATTCTCCGATCGCCTCTTCGATACTCCTCCCCTCGCCCCGGAGTACCGGGGCGAGGGGAGATCGAACTGGGATGGCTATTCTCCGATCGCCTCTTGCCGCAGGGCGAAGAGATCCTTCAACTGCTCGTTGGACAACTCCGTCAGCCAGCCCTCACCGGCGCCGACGACGCGCTCGGCCACCTGCTGCTTGCGCTCGATCATCTCATCGATCTTCTCCTCCAGCGTACCGACGCACAGGAACTTATGCACCAGCACGTTCTTCGTCTGGCCGATGCGGAAGGCGCGGTCGGTCGCCTGGTTCTCCACGGCCGGGTTCCACCAGCGGTCGAAGTGGAAGACGTGGCGGGCCGCGGTCAGGTTGAGTCCGGTGCCGCCCGCCTTGAGCGACAGCAGGAAGACGCGCGGGCCGGCCGGGTCGTTCTGGAAGCGTTCCACCAACCGATCGCGCTGCTTCTGCGGCACGCCGCCGTGCAGGAACAGCACCTCGCGGCCGAACTCCTCCTGCAAGTGCCTTTGTATGATGTCGCCCATCTCCTTGAACTGCGTGAAGACCAGCGCCCGGTCGCCGGCCTGCAGCACCTCGTCGAGCATCTCCGTCAGGCGGGCCAGCTTGCCGGAGCGGCCGGGAATGGGCGAGTTGTCGCCGAGGAATTGGGTCGGATGGTTGCACACCTGTTTCAGCTTCGACAGCGTCCCCAGGATCATCCCCTTGCGCTGGATGCCCTCCGCGCCCTCGATGGTCTTGCTCGCCTCCTCGACCACGGCCGCGTACAGCGACGCCTGCTCCCTTGTGAGGTTGCAGTAGACCTTCATCTCCAGCTTGTCGGGCAGGTCGGCGATGATGCTCTTGTCGGTCTTGAGGCGACGCAGGACGAACGGCCCGGTCAGTCGCTTCAGGCGCTCGGCCGCCTCCGCATCATGCTGCGCCTGGATGGGGACGAAGTAGCGGCGGCGGAACTCACCCTGCGTCCCCAGGAAGCCGGGGTTGAGGAACTCCAGGATCGACCACAGGTCGCCGACGTGGTTCTCGACCGGCGTCCCGGTCAGGGCGACGCGGTAGTCGGCCCGCAGCGCCCGCGCCGCCTGCGCCTGCTTCGTCTCGGGGTTCTTGACGTTCTGCGCTTCGTCGAGCACCACGCCGGCCCAGTCCACCTTCTCGAACACCTCGCGGTCGCGGTGCAAGAGCGCGTAGCTGGACAGCACCAGGGCGCACGGCTGCACCTTCTTGCGGAAGCTGTCGCCGCGCGTCCGCTGGCCGCCGTGGTGGATGAGCACGGGGAGGTCGGGTGCGAAGCGCTCAGCCTCCTTCTTCCAGTTGCCGACGACCGAGGTGGGGCAGATCAGCAGGACCGGCCGCCGCTCGCCGGTTTCGCGCTCGCGCTGGATCTCTGCCAGCATCTGGACCGTCTTGCCCAGCCCCATGTCGTCCGCCAGGCAGGCGCCCAGCCCCCAGCGCCGCAGGAAGGCCAGCCAGGAGTAGCCGCGCACCTGGTAGGGCCGCAGCGTGCCGCGGAAGCCCCCCGGCGCCGCCAACTCCTCGAACGAGGCCCGCCCCTCGAGCCGGCCGAGGAACTCCTCGACCCACCCCTCGGCCGTGACGCCGCTGACGTACAGGCCGCCTGCCTCCCGGGCACCCAGGGCCATCTGCACGACCTCGCGCAGGGTGCCCTGGGCGGCCGCCTTGTGTTTCCAGAAGTCGAGGGCGGCCTGGATCTCGTCGGCGCTGACCTGTACCCACTGGCCGCGCACCCGGACCAGCGGCACCTTGAGGCGGGCCAACGTCTCCAGTTCCTTCAGCGACAGCACCTCGTCGCCCAGCGCCACCTGCCAGTCGAACTTGACGATCTCTTCCAGCGACAGCCCACTGCCGCCCTGCATCGCCGGCGTCTTGACGTGGGCGCGGGCGCTCAGCCGCTGCTTGGTGCCCTTGCGCGTCCACCACGCCGGCAGCAGCACGCCGAAGCCCGCCTGCTCCAGCAGCCAGGCCGTCTCGGTGAGGAACTGATGCGCCCCCGTGGCGTCGAGGACGAAGCCGGACGGGGCCGCGCTCTTGAGGCTGGCCTCGACCGGCTTGCACAACCCCGCGGCCTGTCCCAGGGCGGTCAGCAGATATTCGCGAGCGTTGAAACCGCGTGCCTGGAGGACGGCGGCATAGCGGCCCTTCGCCGTCCAGGCGTCGGCGACCGGGATGAGCAGGCTGGGATCGTCCGCCGCCTGGAGGAGATAGCGCACCTGCCATTCGCCGTCCTCCTGGGGTGGTGCGGGACCGTCGCCCTCCGCGGGCGGCTCTTCCAGGCGGAAACAGAGGCGGAACGGGGCGCCGGCTGTCACCGCGATGGGCCGCTGCCAGGAACGAACCTGCTCGGCCAGTTGGCCCAGGTCGGTGGCCGACCCGACGAGGGTGCCGTCGGGGCCGCGCAGGGCGTGCAGCCACTGGTCGTGCAGGCTGGCGAAGGCAGACGCGGTCTTGCGCCCGCGCCGGACCGGGAGGGCGAGCGGGGCGGTGCCGGCCGTGGCCAGGCGGACCAGGGCATCGACCATCGTTTCCAGGAAGGCGCCGAGCAGTGCGTCGGCGGATTGCCCCGGCGGGGCGGCGCCGTCGGCGCCGAGGGCGCGGGAGGCCGGCGGCATGGCCCGTGCCATCTGGCTGTGGCGCTGCGCATCGGCCCCGGCCAGCACCGGCCGCCAGCGCGCTTGCCACGCCTGCCCCGTTTGCCGGACGTCGGGGACGAATTGTTCCCGGGCGACCAGGGCGCCGGCCAAGCGCAGGGCCCGGGCCCAGAAGGCGAGGGTCGGGCCGACGATCACGCCGGGGGCCAGCGTCTCCCGGTCGGCGCAGGCGGAGAGCAGGTCAATCGCCTGGTTCGGGTCGAGGCGGAGGACGACCGTACGCCAGGGCACCAGGGCCGCCGTCTCGCCCGGCTCCGGCGGCTCGGCGACAAGTGCGCTGGACGGGACGGGACGGTCCTTGACCGTGGGCAGCCAGAGGACGCGCTCCTCCGCAGGGAGTGATCGCCGGGACGTGTCCGGGAGGGTTCCCGCGAGGGCAGCTGTGAGATACTCGGTGCCGGGGTGGAAGGGAAAGCGCCTCGGCTGGGGGACCTTGGGTTTGCGACCGCGCGGCGCCGCCGGGATCGGGTCCGCAGGGGGACTTTCCCCCCACAGGAGGAGCTGCCCGTCTTCCAGGCCCGCGTGCAGGATGATCATCGGAGGTCTCAGGTACGAAGAGGACCGGGCCGGGCGAACACGTCCGCCTGAAGATCATGATAGAATAACCATTCGGAGTCCGGCTGCAACGCCCCCTTGGTGAGATCACGACCATCATGTGGTACCCCAATTCGAGTCAGCAGGAGCCGCGGGCCACCCACGAGAGAGCCTGGAGGCGCGTGGAACTCGTCCCCTGGGAGGAGAAATGGCGGACCCTGTCCCCGCAGGCGCGCCACGCCTTCGTGACCCAGACGAAGTCCCCCGTCCATCAAGGAAGTCGCTCGACGTATAAGGTGCGCCCGAATCGCTTCCCGCCGGAGGCGCTGGAGGAGCTGCGCGCCGCGGGCTTCGTGGAGCTTCAGGCCGACGGCCGATCGGGCCAGCTGCAGAACGTCGTCGTGCCCAGCCCGGTGTGGACGTTCGCCCATTACCTCCGCTCGCTGCAGCGCTTTCACCTCCTCGACCCCGCCCGGCCCAGCGAATTGCAGGCGTACGTCAATACCGCCTTCGCGCCGGCCGGGCTGGTGTCCAGCATCTCCCAGGTGATGCGCGGTGCCGGTCTCCGCGGGCAGACCAATCCCTACGAGGTGCTGCAGCGCTACGTCGTCAGCCACCGCTGGCCGGGCTGGGCCGTGGCCGGCGTCACCGACGCGCTGGCGCAGCCGATCATCGACGCGCTGCGGGCGCCCGAGGCGCCGCTGACGCTGCCGGAGTTGGCCGAGCGCGTGAAGCCCGATCACCCTATGGAGTTGCGGGCGACGCTGGATCGGCTGATCGCCCGCCTGGCCGTGTTCGAGGACCTGCGGCCGCAGACGGGGGAAGTGGTGTTCGGCCTGCTCCCCGCCGTGCGCGAGGGGCTGGCGCGCGGCGCGGTGACCCGGAACCGACCGGTGCTGCTCCCTTGCGCGCAGCCGCGCGAGGTTGCGGCGGAGGGCGGCTGGCTCGTCAACGCCCTGCGCGCCTTGCTCCTGGAGGTCGCCGCCGAGCCGCCGCGCCTCAAGCAGGGAGGCCAAATCTTCTCGAAAGAAGAGGAGCGCCTGCGAGCGGCGCTCGGGCCGGTGCCTGCCTGCCTGCACAACCACTTCGACCTGAGCGCCGCCAAACAACTCGACCAGGCGGTCTACTGGACCAAACACTTCGGGTTCGTCCGCAGCGGCGGCGCGCACAAGGAGAAGCGATTGCACCTGAGCGAGCGCGGACAGAAGTGGCTCGCCGCCGGTGTCGAGGAGCAGTACGCCGCCCTGTACAAGGGGGTGGGCGTGCTGCCCGGGCCGGAGGGAAACGAGGATTACCTCTACTACGGACAGGAGGACTGGCGATTCCTCGGCGAGGTCGTGCGCGTCGAGCGCGCCGCGGCGAGGCCGCGCCTGGGTGCCAATTGGTGGGAAGCCAGCGCCGAGCGAGCCCGTGACCTGCGCACCGCCCTGCGCGAGGCCCTGGAAACGCTGGTGGCGGGGACCTTCTACGACCTCGAGAGCGTGCTGGCGCACCTGACCTTCGGGGCGCACAACCCGCTGCTGCTCGGCCGCAAGGCGAACGAGGTGCAGGTGACGGTGCGCGGGCGTGACCTGGCGCCGCTGGAGGAGGAACTGGAGCCGGCCGCGCGGCTGGTGTTCGCCACCTTCCTCAAGGACCGACTGGTGCCGTTCGGCGCCGTGCAAGCCGGGGTCGATGACGCCGGCCGGCCGGTGGTCGCCCGGTTGCCGCGACTCGACGCCTATTTCGGCGGAAAGGTGGCCGCCGCCGACATGGCCGGCGCCGCGTCCGGCGAGGCGCGCGTCGTCGTGCAGCCGGACTTCAGCGTGACGATCATCGGCCTGAACCCGGCCGTGGCCGCCGAGTTGGCCCCGTTCTGCGAGCGCGTGCGCGGACACGCCGGCGAAGGCGCCCTGGTCCTGCGGATCACGCGCGACTCGGTGGTCAAGGCGGTCACGCACGGCCTGGCGGCCTCCGAGGTGCTGGCCCGGCTGCAGCGCCACGCCAGCACGCCCGTGCCCGCCAACGTGCTGCGCGAGGTGCGCGACTGGTGCGACTGGGTGCGCCAGGTTTCTACCGCCCACCTGCTGGCCATCCGCTGTCCCGACAAGGACACCGCCGACCGCGTCGTGTCCGCCCTGGGCAAGCGGGCGGAGCGCCTTACCGATACCATCGTCGGCGTCGCCGAGGACAAGCTGACCACGGCCGACCGCAACAAGCTGCTCAAACACGGCATCATCACGAACAAGGTGCGCTAATGCGGCTTCAAGGGACCTGTTGTTCGACCCCTGCCGGCTTGGAGATCGTCCAGGTAACTGCTCAGATTGTGGGTCCGAGCGAGGCTCAAGGTGTCCGTCCACGCTCGCGCCGTCGTTTCGCCGTCAACGATCACGGGAAGCGATGCCAGGTAGTTG
>Ga0116224_10000311_pt1 | contig 39945 bp, 54 predicted proteins | sample Sb_taG_9_FD_89699 | JGI IMG/M metagenome (GOLD analysis project Ga0116224, IMG submission 89699) | Peat soil microbial communities from Weissenstadt, Germany - Sb_50d_b_LC metaG | ecosystem: Environmental > Terrestrial > Soil > Wetlands > Peat | place: Germany: Weissenstadt | collected 2010-09-21 | reverse complement strand
TTCGTAGCCGATCGGCATCGGTCACGCCCTCGGCGACGAGTGCTACGAGCGTCTGGCTTAGGCCAAGCTTCAGCTCAGCCTCCTTTTCGGAATTAAGAAAAGGTTCGTGCGCCTCTAATACCGGCCACGCGGCATTAAATGTCTGCTCCAATGAGGCGGGGGCACGTAAACGTTAGTAGCCCCGCGCTGCCATCCCACTCGGACAAAGGTGGGCGTGGAGTTCGGTCAAAGTTGAGCACATTCGTGGATCAGGTCGAACGTCCGCTGATGGCGTGGTAAGCCCAGAGCACGACGACCGCACCCACAATGGCGACGAACATGCTGTAGAGATTGAAGCCCGTGATGCCCGTTGCACCTAGAGCGGTAAATAGGAAGCCACCGAGGACCGCACCGACGATGCCGAGCACGATGTCGAGCAGAAAGCCCTGACCCGAACGATTGACGATCTTGCTGCCGATGAAGCCAGCGATCAGCCCCAATAGAACCCAACCCAGCACCGACATTTCGTGACTCCTCCCGATTTGATGCGGTCAAACCTAATCTGCAGCCGTCGCTTCTGCCTCAGCCAATCAGCCGCGCCAGCTCCTGTTGCGACGGCAGCCGCCCTTGTGGCGTGAACTGGTCGACCGCGTTGGGAAGGACTCGGGACAGAATCTGCAAGACCTGATCCTTGGAGAGGCCCGTGCGCTGGGAAAGGGTGTCGATAACGTCTGGACCAAGTGCATCCGAAATCTGACCGGGGGCGACAGCCTTGTTCGGCCCGGTTTTGATCCAGGAATCGGCCACTTCGCCTAGACCCCTTTGCTGGAACTGTTTGAGTAAGCCCGCCAAGCCGCCGAGGATGGTGCCGGGTGAGGGATCGGGCATCGAGTCGGGTAACGTTGGTGCGTCAGGACGTGCCGAAGCTGGAGCCTCCTTTGATCCTCCGCTCATATAACGCGAGGCGAGCAGCGCAAGGAGCGCTATCATAAGCGGCTTCGTGACGTTGCCGCCTGGAACGGCGGAGCTGGAACCGGAACCGAAGATGTTGTCGAGCAATCCCATTGTGACCTCCTACCGAACGAACCAGGGGTTAGTTCTCCCCTCGAGCGCCGTTGCTCATCCCCGTCCCTCCGCAGCAAAACTTTATCACTCCGCGCTACCCTCGCCTAGGCAGCGATTTAGCAATGACTCCTCACGTCCACTGTGGGACGGCTGCCGATGTCCGCTTGTGGCACTTAGCGGACAGAGGGCGCCGTCAGTCTAACTTCCGAACCCCGCCAATATGCGGACCCGATCGTACTCGGTCAGATAGTTCCAATGAAATCCCGTTTGCCCAGTTCAACACCGCAGTGCCGCAGAATGTCGTAGGCGGTGGTACAGTGGAAATAAAAGTTGGGAAGCACGAAGTGCACCAGATAGGGCTGGCCTTTGAAACTCATCGTGTGTTCACCGAGCGTCAGGCTGATATCACGACCCTCAGAGCCATCAATGTCATTCGGTTTGAAGGATTGCACGAACGTCACCGTCTTAGCGATCCGCGCCTTGAGATCGGCAAAGGTCTTCTCAGTATCGTCATGTTTCGGCACTTCCACACCCGCGAGCCGCGCAACCACTCCCTTGGCGAGATCTGCTGCAATCTGGATCTGGCGAACGAACGGAAACATATCGGGGGCGAGCCGGTAATTGAGCAGGATTTCCGGATCAACCTTGCGGTTCCCGGCATGGGCCTCAGCTTTGTCTAAGATCGCCGAGAGATTGTTCAACATTTGGAGAAACGCTGGGACCGAGGCCTGGTACATAGAGAGAGACATTCAACGGCACCTCTTTGTTGGAGGAATAAGGACTATCTGCGGTAAGAAACGTGTGTGCACCTGCCAAACACTTCGTAGAATCATAGTCGTCCAGTTTGCTTGAACGGCTTATAAAACATTGTTCCTGAGAGCAACCGATCGGGTAGGGCTGGAAAGCGCCGCTAATTCAATCGGTATTCCGTCCGTCCTTCTCGGTCGAGGGCATCGAACTCTGCATCTGACAGCTGGATATTGACGGCGGCGACATTTTCTTCCAGATGCGCGACCTTTGACGTACCCGGAATGGGTAGCATAACTGGACTGCGCCTGAGCACCCAGGCAAGCGCGATCTGGCTGGGAGTGGCGTCATGGGCCTTGGCTATGGCATCCAGGATCGAGCCGCTTTTGGCGAGACGGCCCGCAGCCAGTGGATACCAGGGGATGAATCCGATCCCGTGCTTTTCGCAATAATCCAGCACGTCTTCGCTGCCGTGATCGACAAGATTGTATCGGTTCTGCACGGTAGCCACGTGGAACACCTTCGAGGCGGCTTCGATGTCTGCGACGGAAACGTTACTCAACCCAGCGTGACGGATGATCCCATCGTCTTGGAGCGATTTGACCGCGACGAACTGCTCGTCGCGCGGCACTTTCGGATCGATGCTGTGCAGCTGCCACAGTCCGATCTGCTCGAGCCCGAGCTGCTCGCGGCTTTTGATGGCTTGCTGGCGCAAGTGGTCCGGGCGTCCATCCCTCTCCCATGATCCGGGACCGGGTCGCGTTAACCCAGCCTTGGTTGCAATAAGAATGCCGTCATAGGGGTACAGCGCCTCGTGGATAAGCTGCTCAGAGATATCCGGCCCGTAGGAGTCAGCGGTGTCGACGAAATTGATTCCAAGCTCAGGCAGGCGTTTGAGTGTCCGGATCGCCTCGGCCCTGTCAAGGGGCGGACCCCAGACGCGGGGGCCGGTGATGCGCATCGCCCCGAAGCCGAGGCGGTGGATCTCGATGTCACCACCTATCTTGAATGAGCCTGATTTGCGGGCGTCCAGCTTTGCGCTCATTGCTCACCTCCCGCGGCGTGGGTGGCGTTGCGGTCGATGCCGCAATAGGCTCTCGGCCCGTTCGTAGATAGCTGTGATGAGCGAGGGTGCGCTAGGAGATTCGACCATGGTATCAGGCAAGGGGCAGAGTGGGCTAATCTCGTCGTTGGCCGCGTTTGTGACCATCTGCACGGTAATGATGCCGTGCACAAGCGAGGCGGCTGAGGGCAAAAGCCTTTGGTCGATCTATGAGTCGGCATTGAAGGGAGCGAAGTATGTCGACCTTACCCATACGATCACCCCAAACATCCCCGTCTGGGCCGGCTTTGCCGAATCCACCTTCGCACCGGCCAAGGCCGGTTCGGACATCGAAGGATTTGCCAAGAAGGGCGACGTCTACACCTACGAGAGGCATGGGTTCGAGGCGACGGAATATACGTTCAGGACAGATCAGCTCGGCACGCAGCTCGACCCGCCGGCCCATTGGGCGCCGGAATATCCGGCAATCGACGAACTGCCTGCGACCTACGCGATCCGGCCGCTCGTGGTCATATCGATCGTCGAGCAATTGAAGACCAACCCGAACTACGCTCTCCAGGTCGCCGACATCGAGGCCTGGGAAAAGAAGCATGGCCGCATACCGGAAGGCTCCGTCGTCTTCGTGCGCTCTGACCGGTCGAAGGCCTGGCCCGATCCCAAGCTCGCCACCTTGAAGGAATTCCCAGGCGTCGGGCTCGACGCTGACGTTTTCTACACAACGAGCGCAAAATCCTCTTCCACGGACATGAACCTCTCGACACGGATTCGACTCCGGACCTTGAGGGCGAACACTGGCTGATGCATCACGGCTACGCCCAGGGGGAAGGCGTCGCCAATCTCGACAAGGTGCCAGAAACCGGTGCGCTGATCATTATTGGCTATCCGCTTGCTGACCTCGTGAACGCTGCGCATTCCCCATTTCAGGATCACTTCACGGCGTAACAACCGCGAAATCTCGCGCGCGGAGCGGGTCTTGGAGACGTGCTCACTGATAAAGAGCTCGACCTGATCCTCAACGCCGTCGGCCACGAGGCGGCGGCGCTCCAGTTGTTTCTCCGCTGCCGGATCCCGCCCCTCTGTGCGTGCCGCGAATATCCTCACGGCTGCTGCACGAGCCTGGTGCAGCGTGACGCGACCGTATGGCCCGATCGTGTATTTGCGCAGCCGGGATCCCGCTCCACCCGCCCGGTAGAGGACGATGAATACCTTGCGACCCTTGGGCGTGATCTTGACGCCGAAGCCAGGACAGCCACTATCCCAGTAGACGATGTCCTTTGCAGGTGTTGGGAGCACATCGATTGCGCTTTTGGTCAGCTTCAGTCTTGGCATCGCGTAATCTCATGAGCCTTATTGCTACCTCGATCCCGAATAGGTAGCTCTGTAGGGGAATCAGGATGCACCACGGTGACCACCGATCTCCGACAACGCAAGCATGATCAAACGCTTATCCACTTCCGTCCACGAACCTCCATCATGGGAAACACTACGCCCGAGAACCTGTGGGGAGAGGGTCGGGGTGAGGCGGTTCACTCGGGAGAAATCGGAGTCCTGCGCCCCCTTACCCGGCGCTTCGCGCCGACCTCTCCCCTTGGGGGAGAGGTGAAAGGATCGCCAGGATGAAGTCGCTGGTGCAACGAAGATTCGGGGCGGCCGCGGCCGACTATGCGACCTCCGCCCTGCACGCGAAGGGCTTAAGTCTGGCTCGACTCATCGTGCTCACTCGACCTGAGCCCTCCTGGCGCGTCCTCGACGTGGCGACCGGCGCGGGCCACACCGCCTTCGCCTTCGCTCCGCACATCGTCCAGGTCACGGCGAGCGACATCACCGCCGAGATGCTCGCAGAGGCGAGAAAGCTCGCGGAAAGTAAAGGTCTCGCCAATGTCGAGGTCGCGCCTGCCGACGCCGACGCGCTTCCCTTCCCGGCAGCGAACTTCGACCTCGTGTCCTGCCGCCTTGCCGCGCATCATTTTGATGATGTGACCGCTTTCGCCCGCGAGGCTTGGCGTGTGCTTAAGCCTGGCGGCACGCTCGCGCTTGTCGACAATATCGCACCGGACGCGGCGATCTTGCCTGAGCGATCGCCAGGCGAACTGCTCGATTGTGCGCTCGCCTTCAATGCATTTAAGAAACTGAGCGACCCGAGCCACGTCCGCTGTCTTGGTCTCCTGGAGTGGGACCGACTCCTGAGCGATGTCGGCTTCGAGATCGCGCATCGCGAGTGGATGGAGAAGGACGTCGAGTTCGGGCCATTGATAGAGCGCATGCGTTGCGACGAGGCCACAATCGCGCGACTGAGGGCCATGCTGCGCGATGAGCCCCTGCACAGCTTCCTGCGTCCGCGCGAAACCGATACCGGGATCGTCTTCACGCTGCAAGAGAGGATCATCCTTGCTCGGAAGCCACGCTAGGCCTGGCGGATGACCAAGCGGGACTCAACGAAGCTCGCGATCACGGACACGGTCGACTGGCGGCGTGCGCAGGCGCCATCTCTCGCCGAGCTCGAGGCCATCGCCGCCGCGGCCTATAAACGGCTCCCGGCCCGCTTCCGCAAGCTGACCGGCGATCTCGTCATCCGCGTCGAGGACTTCCCCACCGACGAGGTGCTCGACGATTTGAGGATCGCGTCCGCCTTCGACCTGCTCGGCCTCTATTCCGGCGTCGATCTCGCGCGTAAAAGCGCCATGGATGTGAGTGCGGTGCCCGACATGGTGTTTCTCTACCGCCGGCCGATCCTCGACTATTGGGCCGAGCACGAGGACACGCTCGGGCAAATCCTCACCCATGTGCTGGTGCACGAGATCGGCCATCATTTCGGCTTTTCCGACGCCGATATGGAGCGCATCGAGCAAGAAGCCGCCGCGTGACGGTCGTCCCTACCAGCTTTGGGGATCGGACTCTCCGCTGACGAATACCACGATCGCCTTCTCCAGCTTGTCATATTCCTCGCAAGCATCACCGCAGCGATCGGCGATCGCCATGAGCTGCTCTTTTGCCTTTGCCCACGTCGCCCTTCTGCAAATAGCCCTCGCCGAGATATTCCCGCACGCGCAGATAGTTCGGATCGAGTGCGAGCGCCTTTCGGTAATAGTCGAGGCCCTTATCGACGTCGCCGAGCTTGCGCGTGTTGTAGCCGATGTAGTTCAGCAAGCGCGGCTGATCCTGTTTCTTGATGCGATGCAGGAGGTCTAGCGCCTCGGCAAAACGGCCTTCATCCGTGAGCGAGCGCGCTTCCGAATAGAAATCCTGGTCGGTCAGTGTCGCCGAATGGCTGTCGATACACGCCTGCTGCTCGCCGCTCCAGACGCTTCCCGTACCGCAGCTGACTTTGACGCAGCTCTTCTTATTGGCACTGTATTTGTAGCCGGTGGGACATTTGCCCTTGGCGGCCTTGGGCGGCTCGGCATCCCCGCAATCCGCATCCGCCAACGCACGGCCGCCGACGGCGCCAAGGCAGGAGCAACGCGCCGAGCCACATCGATCGTACGGTGTTTGCTGGACCCGATCTCAATTTTGCCAACATGCTATACCCCTTGCTTCGGCGACCCGCGCATGGCCCAACCTCGACCAGACCACATTTTCTGCCAAAGTGTGGCGGCAAGGCCAGAGCGCTACACGCGATCACGCGGTTTTGAGACATGTGACAAAGCTGTAGCTTGGCCGAGGGACCTTCGCCTCACATGTCGCATGGGCTGTTTGGCGTTGACGGAAGCGCGTAGCGGCCCGCAGACTGCGCGGTAAGCGGGGCAGCAGGGGATTTGTTCAATGGGCCAGGCTGCCCGCATCGCGGCGTTCATTGCGCTTCTCTTCACGCTGTTCGCGGCTCCCGCCGAGCATCAAGCTCTGGGCATCGAGAAGGACAAGCTCGTCCCCGCCGGCCGGCTCGTCATTGCGGGGCGGCGTCTGTCTTGCGGCAATACCCAGACGCTGCTCCGGGATTTCGAAGGGTTCGCCGTCTCATCGACGGTGATCATGCTCAACATGCAGGCCCTGAAAGATCTACCGCAGCAGGTGCAATGGCTAATCTACTACCACGAATGCGGGCATATCCTGTACGGCCCGAGCGAGACCTCGGCGGATTGCTACGCCGTGCGGCGGGCGAGGCGCGAAGGTTGGCTCAACGACCAGGCGCTTGACGACATTTGCGCGGTGTTCAACATCGCCGGCCACGGCCCCGTGCATCCGGATCCAGAGGAGCGCTGCAATCAGCTCCGCCAATGTTTCACCAACAAAGGCGTGACCGCGCGTGACGGTGGCGAATAGGCTGCTTCCCGGCCCCCCGAGGCCGATTGCGCAAAGCCCATTCGCCTCGTAAGCTGGGCCTATGAGGGACGCGGTGACGAGAGCTGGGGGGACGCTTCTTGGCGTCTTGGTCTTTGGGGCCTGCGCGTTCCAGCTGGGTACCGCGTCTGCTCAGGACTCGACCTTTTTCGGAGATTCGGCCGGCCCGACCGTCGAGGAATATCTGAAGGAGAGCCCCCAGGCGAAACTGATACCGTTTGACCAATTCAAGATCGACGGCCGCTCCGTCAATTGCGGCAAGAGGCCGACGGTACTGAACTCCGATTTCGACAGCTGGGGCGGCGCCTTCCCCGGTTTCGTTATCCTCAATACCAAGAAGATCAACGGGCTCTCCACGGCGGTGAAGCTCTACATCTTTTCCCACGAATGCGGGCACCAATTCGAAGGGCCCGACGAGACCAAGGCAGACCTGTTCGCCATCAGGCGCGGCGTGAAATGGGGCTGGCTGGACGCGCAAGGGATGGAGGACATCTGCGCCTTCATCTCGACGCTCAAAGGCGACGCGGTGCATCCTCCGGGGCCGCAACGTTGCGACACTATGCGCAAATATTACAATGAGCTCATCGAGAGCGGCAGCGGCGAGACTGCGAGCGCACCGGCGACGCAGCCGAGCTCCAAGGTGAAGGCGCAGGCCTTGGCGCCCCAATAGCTCGAAACTCTACTGGGGGCTTTACAAAATCGGCTGGCGACGCTTCTGTGGCGCCGGGATTCGTGCAGGAAGCACCATCATGGAAAAATTCACCACGCTCACGGGCATCGCCGCCCCCTTGCCGATGATCAATGTCGACACCGACATGATCATCCCCAAGCAGTATCTGAAGACCATCAAGCGCACGGGGCTGGGCAGAGGCCTGTTCGCCGAGCTTCGCTACGACGAGGAGGGCAAGCACAAGCCCGATTTCGTGTTGCACCAGCCGCCTTACCACCAAGCGAAGATCCTGATCGTCGGCGAGAATTTCGGCTGCGGTTCCTCCCGCGAGCACGCGCCCTGGGCGCTGCTCGATTTCGGCTTCCGTTGCATCATCGCGCCGTCCTTCGCCGACATCTTCTACAACAACTGCTTCAAGAACGGCATTCTGCCCATCGCGCTGCCGCAAGAAGAGATCGACAAGTTGCTCGACGACGCCTTGCGCGGCGCCAACGCCACCATCACCGTCGATCTCGAGCACCAGGAGATCCGCGGACCCGATGGCGGCGCCATCCATTTCGACATCGATCCCTTCCTGAAGCGCTGCCTGATGGAGGGCCTCGACGATATCGGGCTCACGCTGGAGAAGGCCGACGCCATCGCTGGCTTCGAGACCGAGGCGAGAATGCGGAGGCCTTGGGCTTAGAACCATGCAGACCACCGCCACGGTGCAGATCATCGCGCTTGCCGCCGCCATCATCATGCTGCTCGGGGGCGGTTTCATCGTCTATCGCCGGTCCACCGGCTGGGGCCCAGCGACCTTGAGCGCTTTCGGCCTCGTGCTGCTCGTGCCGACGATCCTGATCCTTGCCGTCACCAACGCACTGTCGAAAGAAATCCTTGCAACCCTGCTCGGCGGCGTGGCCGGCTACATTTTCGGCCGCGCCTCCTCTGGCGACGGGCCCGACCGCCCGCGCTGACGCGCCTCGCTTTACTACTCGAACACCATTGGCTTCGTCGTCTCGGTGATCACCAGCTTGCCGTCCCGCAGGATCTCTGTCTCGGCGTTATAGGTCCCTTCGGGCCAACCGCCGGGGGGAACCCCCCGCTTGCCAGCGAGCAGCAAAAATGTCGGCGTGTCCGCCTCAAGCGTCGCTTCGTTCCTGGCCACGATGGCTTCGCCGCCTTTGAGCGCGATCTTGACCACGTCGCCCTTCTTGAGATTGGCCACCCATACATAGGCCATGGCAGGGGTGTTGAAGCGGGGAACCGGAAGCGGCGTGCTCTTCTCAAGCTCTTCTGCGGTGACCTCATGCACGGTGACACCGAACGCAATAAGCTTGACGTCTCCTTGCGCCGATGATTCGGCGGCGGTCTCGTCCAGCATCGGCGGCACAAGCTCGAATACGACCGCCAACCCGACTATCAGGACCGAAGCAAACAGCGCCCTTGTCAGCATTTCTCTCTCCCGTTAGGCACGAGCCAGGATATAGCACAGGAACCGCACTAGGCATGAAACCCTACAAATTATTGCTGCTTCCCGGCGACGGCATCGGTCCGGAAGTCATGGCCGAAGTCGAGCGCGTGGTCGCCTGGGTGAACAGCTCCGGGCTCGCCGCCATTGAGACCGAGACGGACCTTGTCGGCGGCTGTGCCTACGATGCCCATGGGCAAGCCATTTCCGACGCCACCATGGAGAGGGCGCTTCACGCCGATGCCGTCATGCTCGGCGCAGTGGGGGGCCCCAAATGGGACGGCGTGGCTTACGATCAGCGTCCCGAAGCGGGTCTGCTCCGCTTGCGCAAAGACCTCGAGCTGTTCGCCAATCTGCGACCGGCCATCTGCTATCCCGCGCTTGCCGATGCGTCCTCGCTGAAGCGCGATCGCGTCGACGGCCTCGACATCATGATCGTGCGCGAGCTGACCGGCGGCGTCTATTTCGGCGAGCCGAAGGAGATCAAAGACCTGGGGAACGGCCAGAAGCGCGCGGTCGACACCCAAGTCTACGAGACCTACGAGATCGAGCGCATCGCTGCCGTCGCCTTCGAGCTGGCACGGCTCCGCCGCAACCTCGTGCATTCGGCGGAGAAGCGCAACGTGATGAAGACAGGCGTGCTCTGGAACGAGGTGGTGACCCGCCTGCACAAGGAGTGCTACGCCGACGTGACGTTGCAGCACATCCTCGCCGACAATTGCGCCATGCAGCTCGTGCGGCAACCGAAGCAATTCGACGTCATCGTCACCGACAATCTCTTCGGTGACATGCTCTCCGACGAGGCGGCCATGCTCACCGGCTCGCTCGGCATGCTGCCATCCGCCTCGCTCGGTGCGGCCGACGCAAGCGGTCGCCGCCGCGCGCTGTATGAGCCGGTGCATGGCTCGGCGCCCGATATCGCCGGCAAAGGCATCGCCAACCCGATCGCCAGCATTGCGAGCTTCGCCATGGCGCTTCGTTATTCCTTCGATTTGGGCGCGACCGCGGACAGACTCGAGAAGGCGATCGCTTCCGTGCTCGATCACGGCTTGCGCACGGCAGATATCGCGCAAGCAGGCTGCCGCACCGTCGGTACCACCGCGATGGGCGAGGCTATCGTCAAGGCGCTGGACCGCGCCGCTTAAGAGCCCAGACAACTCCCCCCACCCCGGCGCCGCCTTGGGCGTCGCCGACCTCCCCGCGAGGCGGAGGTATGAACGTGCTGCAAGGCCACAGACTCCATACCTCCCCTTGACGGGGAGGTCGGCGCGCTGGGTGGGGCGACGACTCTCGCGCGCTGGACACTGCTTCAGGCCCCGACCATACTCCCGGCATGTTCGGGAGACCGCGCCGTTGAGGGAACAATGAAACGCTTGGTCGCTCTGATTGCAGCATCGATTGCGCTCGTCATGAGCGGGCCTGCTCTTGCCGCAGGCGAAACCAATCCGGAGGCAACTCCGGCAGAGACCGCCACGCCGGCGGCCGGTGCGAGTACGCCAGCCCTCACCGCGGAGGAGCGGGCGGAGAAGGATGCGCGCAAGGCCTGCAAGATCAAGATCTGCGACATCCTCGCGACCAAAGACCCGGCCGGCGACGACGTCTCCTGCGACATCGTCAAGACCTGGCGCGAGGCGGACATCACCAAGATGCTGGGCGGTAAGATCGACTGGCCCTATGGCAAGGCGGTCTGCCAATCGAAGCTCGAAGCGAAGCGCGAGCCGCTCGCCAAGGCCATGAGCGAAGGCGCCTACGAGGTCGTCATCCCGGCGCAGACGGTGCGCTGCACCTTGGCGCAGAAGGCGGATGGCGAGCCCTATGTGGTCGAAATCTCGATCGCGCCCAAGGTCGCCTTCGAGAACGGCAAGGCGGTGAAGGCGAGCCTCAATTGGGGCGAGGCGAGCGCGCCCATGCTGGTTTATGCCTTGATCTATGCCGGCACCGGGCTCGATAATTCGACCAACATCTTGGGGCCCGTAGTGGTGCGCATGGTGAACGAGTTCACCACCAAGAAATGCGCCGAGGTCAAGAACGGGCTGCCCAGCAACAAGGGGAACTAGGCCGCGGCACCCGCTGCGCTCGCGCCCGATCAGCCGATAAGCACCTCAAAAGGGGGAACACCAGATGTACTTCGCCGGACCCTATCTCATAACGCTTGGCCGCGTGCTGCTCTCCATCATGTTCATCCAGTCCGGCATCATGAAGATCTTCGGCTATGCCGGCACGCAAGCGATGATGGAATCCCACGGCGTGCCGGGCATGCTGCTGCCGCTCGTCATTCTCGTCGAGGCGGGCGGCGGCCTTGGCGTGCTGCTAGGGCTGTTCACCCGTTGGGCCGCCATCGCTTTGGCCGGCTTCTGCGTGCTCGCCGCGATCTTTTTCCACTGGCAGCCCGGCGAGATAATGCAGATGATCAACTTCGCCAAGAACATCACCATTGCCGGCGGCTTCCTCGTGCTGGCGGGAGCTGGCCCCGGGGCGATGGCGCTGGAGCATCGTTTCCGCTAACCGAGCGCTCCGGCATGGCATGCGGGCCGAATTTTATTCGGTGGCGCTGATCGCGGGCTCAACGGTTGCAGCGATTTCGGGCTTTGCCGGTCCGTGCTGCTGGTTTTCTAAAAGCCGGCCGATAATCAACTGCATCACCGCAAAGCCGAAGGCCGGGTTCTGAAAATACATTTCCTTGGTCTTGCGCTCGGTCAGCTCGTAGACCACGCAGTCGGTCGAACAAACAACAACGGTCGCGGTGCGCCGGCGATCCGGAGCAACCACCCCGATTTCGCCGATTACCGCGCCGGCACCCCAGTGTTTTGCCGAGTTCCACGATCTCGAGTTGGCCCTCCATCAGGTAGTAGAGCTTGTCGGCCCATTCGCCTTTGGTGATCAGCATTGTCCGAGCGGGTAAGTCGCGCCGCGTCATGAACGGCCGGAGGTTTTGGATCGACAAGCCCTCCCCGTCAGAGTGCGCGACGCTGCGGCCAAGTTGATAAATCTGGGCCAGCCTGACCACGTTCACCGGTAACAAAATCATGTGAAGAAGCATCACCGGGAAAACGTGGTCAAAATAGCCAAACAGAATGAAAAAGCACGTTGCTCCCGATCGCGACCCAGCGCAGGCGTGGCATGGTGCTCATGCAGAATGTCGTGAGCACCAGAAGCGAAGCTGCGTAGCCGAGCAGGTCGATCCACGACACCATGGTCGGATCGATCGGGATCCGATGGAGACTGAACCAAGCCACGACCCCCCCTCCTCTGATGCACTTCGCCTTGGCCAAGATTAGCAGGGCTAAAATCCGGTCGCACCTCCAGTCCTGATCGTGGCGGTGTGCCTTTACATTCCCCGGCGGTTCCCCTTACATCCCCGCCAAGCGCGGGGCTGTCCTCTGCATGCGAAGGAACGGTAATTATGGGTTATAGGGTCGCCGTCATCGGAGCCACCGGCAACGTCGGGCGGGAGATGCTCAACATCCTGGCCGAGCGGGAATTCCCCGCCGACGAGGTCTTCGCCATCGCCTCGCGCCGGTCCATGGGCGTCGAGGTTTCTTACGGCGATAGCCGCCTCAAATGCCGCGACCTGGAGCAGTTCGACTTCCGCGGGGTGGATTTCGCCCTGATGTCGGCCGGCTCCGCCGTTTCCAAGGAATCGGCGCCACGTATCGGGGCCCAAGGCTGCGTCGTCATCGATAATTCCTCCTGCTGGCGCTACGACCCCGACGTGCCGCTTGTGGTGCCGGAGGTCAATGCCGACGCCGTGTCAGGCTTCGCCAAGAAGAACATCGTCGCCAATCCGAATTGCTCGACCGCCCAGCTCGTCGTCGTGCTGAAGCCGCTACATGACCTGGCGAAGATCAAACGCGTCGTGGTCGCGACCTACCAATCCGTGTCGGGAGCGGGCAAGGACGCCATGGACGAGCTCTGGGACCAAACCAAGGGCATCTTCGTCACCGATCCGCCGGAGCCGAAAATCTTCACCAAGCAGATCGCCTTCAACGTCATTCCCCATATCGACGTCTTCATGGAGGACGGCTCGACCAAGGAGGAATGGAAGATGATGGTGGAGACCAAGAAGATCCTCGATCCGAAGATCAAGCTCACCGCGACCTGCGTGCGCGTGCCGGTATTCGTCGGCCATTCGGAAGCCGTCAATGTCGAGTTCGAGCGGCCGATCACCGCCGAGGAAGCTCGCGAGGTGTTGCGCGAGGCGCCTGGCCTGCTCGTGGTCGACAAGCAAGAGCCCGGCGGTTACGTCACGCCGATCGAATGCGTGGGCGATTACGCGACCTATGTGAGCCGCATCCGCGAGGACCAGACCGTCGACAACGGCCTCTCCTTCTGGGTCGTCTCCGACAATCTGCGTAAAGGTGCCGCGCTCAACACGGTGCAGATCGCCGAGCTCATCATCAACCGCAATTTGCTGAAGACCGCGGCCTAGAGCGGCCGGCGGTTCAGCTCGACCGAGCCGAAACATGCTCGCCGGACATTTTGCACTGATCATTGCCGCCGCCTTTACCGGCGCAGCGATTTACATCAATTTCGCCGAGCAGCCGGCGCGCCTCGAGCTCGACGATCCGTCTTCGCTCAGCGAATGGAAGCCGGCCTACAAGCGCGGCTTTGCCATGCAGTCTTCACTCGCCGTAATCGGCGGTCTCTTTGGAGTGCTGGCCTGGTGGCAGATGGGCGACTGGCGCTGGCTCCTGGGAGCGGCCATCCTCGTGGCCAACTGACCCTACACCCTCATCGCCATCATGCCGACCAACAACCGGCTGATGGCCACACCTCCGGCAGAGGCTGGACCGGAGAGCCGCAAGCTCATGGAAACATGGGCACGGCTACACGCCGTTCGCTCCGCCCTCGGCCTGCTCGCTACGGCCGCTTTTCTCTGGGCGACGCTGCGCTAGAGAGCTAAGCCTCGCTCAGCGCGGTGAAGCTACCGGTGGGCTCTTCAAGGCCGATCAGGGCACCGCTCCCAAGGTCGAAATGCAAGCCGTGCAGCGAGAGAAGCCCGGCCTCTTCCCGCTTGCGCACGAACGGGAAGCTGCGCAGCTGCCCCAGCGAAGACCGGATCGCGGCAAGCTCGAACGCGACTTCATCGCCATGGGTGAAGGTCTCGCTCTCAACGACCTTGAGGTCGTCGAGCAAAGTGAGCCAGCGGGCGATGAAGCCCTGGGCCGGCACCTTGTCTCTGATCTTCTCGCGATAGGCCGCCACGCCCCCACAATGCGAATGGCCGAGCACGATGATATGTGGCACCTTCAGCGCCAGCACGGCGAACTCGATCGCGGCGCTCGTGCCGTGATACATGCCTTCGGGCTCGTAAGGCGGCACCAGATTGGCGACGTTGCGCAGGACAAACAGCTCGCCCGCCTCGGCGTCGAAGATCGCCGACACGTCGACGCGCGCGTCACAACAGGCGATGACCATGGCGCTCGGCGCCTGTCCGAGCTCGGCGAGCTGGCGATAGCGACCCCGATCCGGCGCATGGCGGTCGCGCAGGAAGCGCCGATAGCCTTCCACCAAACTCTTCGGCAATGGCATGGGGGTCCCGCCTGCGGCAATGTGGTCCGGCACCATTCCAGCCTGTCGCGCGTTTGTCTAGCGCGTGACCTCGATAGACGCCGCCTATTGACCGTTTCGATGAAACTACTTGATCGCTCGGGCTTTTAAGGTGGAAGCTCCGTTTGCCGAGCGGTCGAGAAGGTCAAGCAAAAGCGCTGCCGGCATGGGATGTGGCAGGCAATTCCGCGCCGAGCCTGGTCCCGACTAATACCGATATACACGGCTTTGCGTGCATGCATGAGCAAGCCGAGGAGTTAAAACATGGCCAAAGTTCTACTTGTACTCTACCCCGATCCGGTCGACGGCTATCCAAAGCCCTATGCCCGCGACGACATCCCAAAGATCACGAAATATCCCGATGGCCAAACCGGCCCCACGCCGAGTGCCATTGACTTCAAGCCAGGCCAATTGTTGGGCAGCGTTTCCGGTGAGCTGGGGCTTCGCAAGTTCCTGGAGGACGCCGGCCACACATTGGTGGTGACCTCCGACAAGGACGGCAAGAATTCCACCTTCGACAAAGAGCTTCCCGACGCCGACATCGTCATCTCCCAGCCCTTCTGGCCGGCCTAGCTAACCGCCGCGCGCATCGCCAAGGCAAAGAAGCTCAAGCTCGCCATCACCGCCGGGATCGGCTCCGACCATGTCGATTTGCAGGCTGCCATGGACAAAGGAATCACCGTCGCCGAGATCACCTATTCCAACTCGATCAGCGTCTCCGAGCATGTGGTGATGATGATCTTGGCGCTGGTGCGCAACTACATCCCGTCCTATGGCTGGGTGGTCAGGGGCGGCTGCAACATCGCCGACAGCGTCGAGCGCGCCTACGATCTCGAAGGCATGAATGTCGGCACCGTCGCCGCGGGCCGCATCGGCCTTGCCGTGCTCCGGCGCTTGAAGCCCTTCGACGTCAAGCTGCACTACATCGACAAGCACCGGCTGCCCAAGGAGGTGGAGCAGGAGCTCGGACTGACCTACCACCCAACCGTCGAGTCCATGGTGAAGGTCTGCGACGTGGTCACCATCAATGCGCCCCTACACCCCGAGACCGAGCATTTGTTCAACGACAAGCTGATCGGCACGATGAAGCGGGGCAGCTACCTCGTGAACACCGCCCGCGGCAAGATCGTGGACCGCGACGCGGTGGTGCGGGCCCTGGAGAGCGGCCAGCTCGCAGGTTACGCCGGCGACGTCTGGGTTCCCACAGCCGGCGCCCAAGGACCATCCATGGCGCACCATGCCGCATCACGGCATGACGCCGCATGTCTCCGGCACCTCGCTGTCGGCACAGGCGCGCTATGCCGCGGGCACTCGCGAGATCCTCGAAGCCTATTTTGCCGGCAAGCCCATCCGCACCGAATATCTGATCGTGGACAAGGGCAAGCTCGCCGGCACCGGCGCGAAGTCCTACACCGCGGGGGACATGACCAAGGGATCCGACAAGGCGGCCTGAGCCGAGACAAATAGAATCGTCATGCCCGGCCTCGTGCCGAGCATCCACGTCTTTAGAGCGAAGCCGGATGAAAGACGTGGATGGCCGGGTCAAGCCCGGCCATGACGAGTTCTTGCACGCTGGCACCGAGTGGGCGGCGCCGCAACTCACATATGGATGGCGCGCTTGTCGGCGGCGAGGGCGGCTTCCTTCACCGCCTCGTTCAGCGTCGGATGCGCGTGGCAGATGCGGGCGAGATCCTCCGCCGAGCCGCCGAACTCCATGAGCACCGCGGCCTCAGCGATCATGGTGCCGGCATCGGCGCCGAGAATATGCACGCCGAGCACGCGGTCGGTCGCCTCCTCGGCCAGCACCTTGACGAAGCCTTCTGTGGTCCGGTTGACCTTGGCCCGGCCATTGGCGGTGAAGGGGAACTTGCCGACTTTGTAGGCGATGCCCGCCTCCTTCAGCTCCTCCTCGGTCTTGCCGACGGACGCCACTTCCGGCGCCGTGTAGATGACGCTCGGGATCACGTCGTAATTCACGTAACCGGCCTGGCCGGCGAGGATCTCGGCAACGGCAACGCCTTCTTCCTCCGCCTTATGCGCAAGCATCGGTCCGGCAATGACATCGCCGATGGCGTAGATGCCCGGCACGCTCGTCGCGTAATGGGCATCGACCTGGATGCGGCCGCGCTTGTCGGTGTTGACGCCGAGTTCGGCCAGGCCAAGCCCTTCAGTGCGGGGGACGCGACCCACTGCGACAAGCACAACATCGCAGTCGCGCGTCTCCTGCGCGCCGCCAGACGCGGGCTCGAGCGTCACCTTGCAGGCGTTGCCCGTGGTCTCCACGCCCAGAACCTTGGTGCCGAGCTTGAAGGCGATGCCTTGCTTCTCGAGGCTGCGCTGAAACTGCTTGGCCACCTCGCCGTCGAGGCCGGGCGCGATGCGGTCGAGCATCTCGACCACGGTTACCTCCGAGCCGAGCCGCCGCCACACCGAGCCAAGCTCGAGCCCGATATAGCCGGCGCCGATCACGACGAGGCGCTGCGGCACCTGTGGCAGCGACAAGGCGCCGGTGGAGGAGACGATCCTCTCTTCGTCGATGGCAATACCGTGGATGGCCGCAACGTCCGAGCCCGTGGCGATGACGATGCTCGTCGTCTCCAGGGTCTGCTTGCCGCCCTTGTCGTCGGTGACCTCCACCTTGCCAGGGGCAGTGATCCGGCCCTCACCATGAAATGGTGCGATCTTGTTCTTCTTGAGCAGGAACGCGACCCCATCGACGTTCCCCTTGACGCCTTCATCCTTGAAAGCCTGCATGGCGGCGAGATCGAGCTCAGGCCTCACCTTGATGCCCATGCCCGCAAAGCCGTTCGCCGCCTCGGCAAAGCGCTCGCTCGCGTGCAAAAGCGCCTTGGACGGGATGCAGCCGACATTGAGGCAGGTGCCGCCATGGGTGGCGCGCTTCTCCACCACGGCGACCTTCATGCCGAGTTGACTCGCGCGGATAGCCGCGACATAGCCGCCGGGTCCAGTGCCGATGACGATCAAATCGTAGCTCATGACTTTCCCTGCCCGCTCACTGCTCGGGTGTCAGCGTTTCCTCGCCCTTGCCCGCTTCCCGTAGCCCCGTCAAGCTACCGTCGGCCGCCAGGGCATAGACGACCGGCGTCGAGCTTCCCCAATCCACGGTCCAGAGCTTGCCGGCAAGTGCGCCTGAGCCCTCATAGCTCGAGCTGCCGACGTGCCAGCTCAATGTATAGCGCTTCGCCTGCTGGCTGATTGTGACAGTCCCTGCATAGCTGCTCCCGTCGGATTCTTGCCTTCCACCTTGTAACGGCCTTCGGGCAGGGCGATGTCGCCAGCCGCGGCTGTGGCGGCCGGGTCAAGCGTCTCGGTCGCCGACCCGTCCGCCCATTCGCCGTCGAGAGCCCCGTTCCCGCCGAAGGTGTAGATGGCGGGGGTCTTGTCGCCCCAATTGACCACGAGCATCTTGCCGGCGAAGTGCCCGGTGCCGTGAAAGACTTGGCTGCCGATCCACCAGGTAAGACGGAAGTCGTCACCCTGCTACAGGAGGGACAGCATGCCATGGTACTGGCTTCCGCTAGGATTGGTTCCCCTGACACGATAGACGCCTGTCAGCTCGATCGGCTTAGCCGCCGGCGGAAGCGCATTCGGCTGAGCGTGCATCGCGGCGGGAAACGGCACCGGACTGAGCAGCGCGCCTTGCGAATTGGGCGCGGGCATCGGGGATGGCGGCGCCGGAGCTGGCGAGGGTGCCGAAGCTGCCGGGGGCGCGCTAGTGGGGCGGAAAACGAAATCGCCGAAGAAGGTCGAGGAGATCCACGGCGTTTGCTCTCCGTGGGTTTCCACGTAAACGCCCTTCAAGGTCCGCTTGAACGTGTCCTCGATGCTGAGATTCGGCGCGCTCATCGATTGGGCGAGATATTTGGTGTAGGGGCTGTTGCTGCCGGCGCCGTCAAGCGCCACGCTGCCACGCGAGGTCGCGTAGGCAAACGAACAGGCTTGCATTCGAGGCGATGCGCCAGAGCCCGCGCGAGCCGTTCGGGTCGATCGGATTGTTGCGGCAGGCGTCGAGGATGACGATGTTGAGATCGTTGTGCGCAGTGGCCATGGCGTCCACGATCTCGGTCGCGGTCACGGCGCCGGTCTTGATGTCCTCCGGGCCGGCAATATGCCCGCCGACTGGCAGCAGATAGCTCTCGCCGCTGATCTGCGCGCCATGGCCGGAGAAATAGAACAGGCCGACGCCCCCTTTGGCTTTGAGTTCGTCGCCGAAGGCGCGGATCGCCTGTTCCATCTTGGCCTGATCCGCATCGGTCTCGAGCGTGACCTCGAAGCCGGCCTGATCGAGCGCCTTGGCCACGGCCTCGGCATCGTTGATGGGGTTTCTAAGCGGGCCGTAGGAATAGTCGGCATTGCCGACCACGAGAGCGGTGCGCGGCTCTGGCGGCGGCCCCTCGGCGCGAACGAGAACGGTCACGCCCAGCAACGCGACAAACCCGAGACACGCTTGCGGTACACGCATCACGTCAACAGCTCATGGTCCAAGCCGCCCGCTGGCAAGCTGCCGTGGAGGATGGCGCAAACTTGAAGGTTTGGTCTAGGGGTGTCGTGAGTCCCTACAGATCGAGCACGAGCCGCTTCGGATCCTCGATCGCTTCCTTGATATGCACCAGGAAGGTGACCGCCTCTTTGCCGTCCACCACGCGGTGATCGTAGGAGAGCGCGAGATACATCATCGGCCGCGCCACGATCTGTCCGTCCCGCACCACCGCCCGCTCCTCGATGCGGTGCATGCCGAGAATGCCCGATTGCGGCGCATTGAGGATCGGCGTCGACAGCAGCGACCCGTAGGTGCCGCCATTGGAGATGGTGAAGGTGCCACCTTGCATCTCGTCCAAGCCCAGTCTGCCTTCGCGCGCGCGCGCGCCGAAATCGGCGATGCCCATCTCGATCTCGGCGAGGCTCATGCGGTCGGCGTCGCGCAACACCGGCACCACGAGCCCGCGCTCGGTGCCGACGGCGACGCCGATATGGTAGTAGTTCTTGTAGACGATATCGGTGCCGTCGATCTCGGCATTGACCGCAGGGATGTCCTTCAGCGCCTGCACGGAGGCTTTGACGAAAAAGCCCATGAGGCCGAGCTTGACCCCGTGCTTCTTCTCGAAGGCCTCGCGATAATCGCGCCGGAACTCCATCAGAGCGCTCATATCCACGTCGTTGAACGTGGTGAGCATGGCGGCGGTGTCTTGCGCCTCCTTCAGGCGCTTGGCGATGGTCTGGCGGAGGCGCGTCATGCGCACCCGCTCTTCGCGGGCTTCGTCCTCGGGCGCAATCGGCGGACGGGGTGCCGATGGAAGCTTCGGCTTCCGCTCGCGCGCGAGTAGCGCCAACGCAGCGCTCCCGGCTTTACCGGCCGGGGGGACACTACCAGGCGTTTTGGCGAGCACGTCGTGCTTCAGCACCTGGCCGCGCCGCCCGGAGCCCTGCACATCGCTTGGGCCAAATCCGCTCTCGGCGAGCAGCTTGCGGGCAGCGGGTGACGGCGGCATCTCGTCATCGCCGACATCGCTGACCTCCTCACGGCGCATCGGCTCGCGCTCGAGCGCGGCAGGCTGAAGCTTTGGCGACTCTACGGGCTTGGCCGCAGCGATCGGGGCGACCGGCGCGACTTTTGTGGCCCCACTCGTTGCGAGCGCGCCCTTCTCGGGCCGGGACGCACTTGCCTTGCCGTCGCCCTCGGCGATTGCGCCAAGCACGGTGCCGACCGCGACGGTGTCGCCGGCCTTGACCATGATCTCGGAAAGGACACCGGAAGCAGGCGCCGGCACCTCGACGGTCACCTTGTCGGTTTCGAGCTCGACCAAGGGCTCATCGGCGGTGACTTCGTCGCCGGCCTGCTTGAACCATTGGCCGACGGTGGCCTCGGCAACCGATTCGCCAAGGCTCGGAACGCGGATCTCTGTGGCCATGGCTCCTGGTCCCTCTTCTCAAATCGGATCCTGCTGCACCACCCAACGATTGCCGTCCAGATCGGCAACCGTAAAATAGCGGCCCCAGGGGGCTGAGGAAATCTCGCTCGGCGAAGCGCCGTTGCCGATCAGCTCGGCACGATAGGTCTCTATGTTATCGACATTGATCACCGCGCCGCGCAGCGAGCCCGCCGGCATGCTCTCGAACCAGGTGACGAGCGTGATCGAGGTGTCGTCGCGCGGCAGGGCGAGCTGAACCCAGTTACTGCCTTGTTGCATCGGCAGCTCGCGTAAAACCTCGAAACCGAGGACGTCGGTATAGAAATCCCTGGCGCGCGCTTGGTCGGCGACCGGCACGGAGACAACGACGATGCGCTTTCGCATAAGCGATCCTAACCCAACGCCTCGTCGAGCAGCGTCATGAGCTCATGCTGATGCTTGCGCATCAGCCCCGTGGCCGTGGCCGCGGAAGCCGGCCGGCCCGTATAGCGCGGCCGCTTGTGGCGAGCCTCGATATGCTCGAGCACCCACGAAAGATTGGGCTCGATGAAGCTCCAGGCACCCATGTTCTTCGGCTCCTCCTGACACCATACCATCTCGGCCTCGGCAAAGCGCGAAAGCTCCTGGATCAGGGCGCGGGCGGGGAAGGGATAGAGCTGCTCGACGCGCAAGAGATAAATGTCGTCGACCCCGCGCTTCTCGCGCTCCTCGTAAAGATCGTGATAGACCTTGCCGGAGCACAGCACCACACGCCTGATCTCGGCGTCGGGTTTGAGCTTGATCGCCTCGCCTTCGAGAAATTGCGCATCGTCCCATAGCAGCCGGTGAAAACTCGTTCCGGGTCCGAATTGGGAGAGACTGGATACCACACGCTTATGACGCAGCAGCGACTTCGGCGTCATCAGCACCAGCGGCTTGCGGAATTGGCGGTGCAGCTGGCGCCGCAGCACGTGAAAATAATTGGCCGGCGTCGTGCAATTGGCGATCTGCCAATTGTCCTCGGCGCAGAGCTGCAGATAGCGTTCGAGCCGTGCCGAGGAGTGCTCCGGGCCCTGGCCTTCATAGCCATGCGGTAGCAGCAGCACGAGGCCGGACATGCGGAGCCATTTGCGCTCGCCGGACGAAATGAACTGGTCGATGATCACCTGCGCGCCATTGGCGAAGTCTCCGAATTGCGCCTCCCACAGCACGAGCGCGTTCGGCTCGGCGAGGCTGTAGCCATATTCGAAGCCGAGCACCGCCTCCTCGGAGAGCATGGAGTTGATCACCTCAAACTCCCCCTGCGGCTTGGCGATGTGCTTGAGCGGGGTGTATTTCTTCTCGTTTACCTGATCCATCAGCACCGAGTGACGCTGGGAGAAGGTGCCGCGCTCGCTGTCTTGCCCCGAAAGGCGCACGCGGAACCCCTCGGTCAACAGCGTGCCGAAGGCGAGCGACTCCGCCGTAGACCAGTCGATGCCGGCTCCGTCCTCGATCATCTTGCGGCGCCCGGCGACGATACGCGCCACCGTCTTGTGCGGCGTGAAGCTCTTCGGGATGGTGGTGATCTTCCGCCCCACCTCCTTGAGCACGTCGAGGTCTACGCCGGTCAGGCCGCGGCGCGCCCCTTCCTCGGCATGGCCGATGCCGGACCATCTGCCGTCAAGCCAGTCGGCGCGGTTCGGACGATAGGTGTCGCCCGCCGCAAACTCCTCCTCCAGCAAGGCGCGGAAGTCGGCCTGCATGCGCTCGACATCGGCAGGGGTCAAGAGACCCTCCTCGATCAGCTTGGCGGCATAGATCTCGGTCACGCGCGGATGCGCGCGGATGCGGGCATACATCAAGGGCTGGGTGAAGGCCGGCTCGTCGGCCTCGTTATGGCCGTGACGCCGGTAGCAGAACATGTCGATGACCACGGGCTTGCCGAAGCGCTGGCGAAACTCCATGGCGATCTTGGTCACATATACAACGGCTTCCGGGTCGTCGCCGTTCACGTGGAAGATCGGTGCGTCGATGATCTTGGCGACGTCGGAAGGGTAAGGGGAGGATCGCGCAAAACGCGGCGCCGTGGTGAAGCCGATCTGATTGTTGACGATGAAATGGAGCGAGCCGCCGGTGCGGTGGCCGCGCAAGCCGGAAAGACCGAGACATTCGGCCACCACACCCTGCCCGGCGAATGCGGCATCGCCATGCAACAATAGCGGCAGCACCTCTCGGCGCTCCTTGTCCTGGTGCTGGTCCTGCTTCGCCCTCACCTTGCCGAGCACCACGGGGTCGACGATCTCCAGATGCGACGGGTTGGCCGTGAGCGACAGATGCACGCGGTTTCCGTCGAACTCGCGGTCGGAGGAGGCGCCGAGATGATATTTCACGTCGCCCGATCCTTCGACCTCGTCCGGATGGGCCGAGCCTCCCTTGAACTCGTTGAAGATCGCCCGATAGGGCTTGGCCATCACATTGGCGAGCACGTTCAGCCTTCCGCGATGCGGCATGCCGATAACAATCTCCTGCACCCCGAGCTGACCACCGCGCTTGATCACCTGCTCGAGCGCGGGAACCATGGCCTCGCCACCGTCGAGCCCAAAGCGTTTGGTGCCCGTATATTTCACGTCGATGAAGCGCTCGAAGATCTCGGCCTCGATGAGCTTTTTGAGGATCGCCTTCTTGCCCTCTCGCGTGAAGCGAATCTCCTTGTCCGCGCCCTCGATGCGGTCCTGGATCCAGGCCCGCTGCTCGGGGTCGGAGATATGCATGTATTCGGTGCCGATATGCTGACAGTAGGTGCGCTTGAGGATGTCAAGCACTTGGCGAAGCGTGCCGAATTCGAGGCCAAGCGCGCCGCCGAGAAAGATCGGACGGTCGTAATCCGACTTGGTGAAGCCGTAGGTCTTCGGCTTGAGCTCCGGATGCTCGCGGCGCGTGCTCAATTCGAGCGGGTCGAGCTTAGCGAAGAGATGGCCGCGCGTCCGGAAGTTCCGGATGAGCGTGCGAGCCGCCAAGGTGTCTTGCGCCGCGGCGAGCGCCTGCTCCTCGGTGAACGACCTTGGCGGCGCGTGCTCGACAAGCGTGCTCCGCACGCCGTTCGACGGTTTCCAGGAGGGGCCCCGCGCTTCCGCGAGCACGTCGTCCTTGTCGTCATTGAGACTGGCAAAGAACGCCTGCCACTCGGCGCTGACCGATTGCGGCTGCTCTTGGTAGCGGGCGTAGAGCTGTTCGAGATAGGTGGCGTTGGCGCCATGCAGAAACGACGTGCTGGCAAACACGCCGTTCAATTCGTGCCTCGTCATGTGAATCAACCTTGCCGGTGTTTCCTGCTACCCGCCTGCCGGGCAAAAAAGGCGAGCATTGGGCGCCCGGTCCTAACCCCCATGTAATACGCCTGCAAGCGTAGTTCCAAGGGTGGCGGGTGAATTTGCCATGACGATTCCTGCGGCACGCATTGCCTCAATTTTGTGCCGTGCGTCGCCCTTGCCGCCGGAGATCACCGCGCCCGCATGCCCCATGCGGCGTCCTGGTGGCGCGCTCACCCCTGCGACAAACCCGACCACGGGCTTCTTTTTTTCAGCGCCGGCGAGGAACGCCGCCGCGTCTTCCTCGGCGCTACCGCCGATCTCGCCGATCATGATGATCGCCTCGGTCTCGTCGTCGTCGAGGAACAGCTTCAAGCAATCGATGAAGCTCGTGCCGTTCACGGGATCCCCGCCGATGCCGATGCAGGTCGACTGGCCGAGCCCGGCAGCCGTCGTCTGCGCCACGGCCTCATAAGTGAGCGTGCCGGATCGCGACACGATGCCGACCGTTCCCGGCCTATGGATGTGACCCGGCATGATCCCGATCTTGCACTGATCGGGCGTGATGATGCCAGGGCAGTTCGGCCCGATCACCCGCGTGTCCGAGCCGCTCAAACAGCGTTTCACCTTCACCATGTCGAGCACGGGAACGCCCTCGGTGATGCACACCACGAGCGGGACGCCGGCATCGATCGCTTCCAGCATCGCATCGGCGGCGAAGGCGGGTGGCACATAGACGACGCTCGCATCGGTCCCGGTCTCGCGCACGGCCTCGAGCACCGTGTCGAATACGGGCAGGCCAATATGCATGGTGCCGCCCTTGCCGGGCGTCACGCCGCCGACCATGCGGGTGCCGTAGGCAATGGCCTGCTCGGAATGGAAGGTTCCTTGCGCGCCGGTGAAGCCCTGGCAGATCACCCTGGTGTTGCGATCGACGAGCACTGACATCAGGCATGCACCGCTGATACGTCCCGTCCCCGCTTGAGGACCGCGTTGATGTTGTCGTCGAGGGGAAGGCGAACGGGGTTGAGCAGCGTGAGCCTCAGCCCGCCGCCCGCCAGGGCGGCAAGCGACCGAGTGGTGAAGTAATTCACATGATCGGGGTAGCGGAACCCGCACCATTTGGCGCCGAGAACGCGCCGGTTGAGGCTCCCGAAATTCGGCACGCGCACATAGACGGCGCCGTCATCGGTCAGCACGCGGGCGCATTGCGCAAGCAGCGCTTTCGGCTGCGCTTCATGCTCGAGAAAGGAGCGCAGCAGGATGCCGGTGAAGTAGCGGTCCGGAAATTCCTTCACCCCCTCCACCGCGGGCGCATGAATGGCGCGGCCGCCGCGGGCGCTCATATGCGCGTCTGCGGCGCGGCGGAGCTCCTCGGAAATCTCGATGCCGAACGGGATGAACGGCTCCGGCACCTTTTTCCCCGAGCCGCAACCCACGTCGAGGACGCGGCCAGGTGCGAACATGCGCTTGAGCCGTCCGGTAGTCCCGGGCGAGTAGATGCCGGCGCACCAGCGCGTCATGCGGTCGCGCCACATGCGGACGGGGCTGCGCGATTTGCGCCGCTCGACCTCTGCCACCCGGGTCTTCTCCCAGGCGAACTCGCTGACGAGGTGCTTGTAGTCAGGCGGGTTGCGTAAGAAGACGAAACCGCAAGGGGAGCATTTAACGATCTCCCAGGGGGCGGCCGAGTAGCCCGGCAGCGATTGAAACGCTTCGCTCCCGCATTGCGGGCACGGTCGCATCACGCCTTCAACAAACGCCATGCCTCAACGCCCCACTCCGAGCCATGAGAATACCCCCGCCTCTCCACGCGAGAAGACTTCTTGTCGCTGAGGAGCCTCACGCCGCGGCCTTGATTGCCGCCACGACCTTCCGCGCGGCGTCGTCGAGATCGTCTGCCGGGATGATGGCCAGCCCCGACTCCTGCAACAGCGCCGTGCCGCGGGCGACGTTGGTGCCTTCCAGCCGCACCACCAGCGGCACGGCGATGTTGATCTCACGCGCGGCGGCGATGATTCCCTCGGCAATGGTGTCGCAGCGCATGATGCCGCCGAAGATATTCACCAGAACGCCATTCACATGCGGATCGGACAGGATGATCTTGAACGCCTGCGCCACCCTCTCCTTGGACGCGCCGCCGCCGACGTCGAGAAAATTAGCAGGCTCGCCGCCATAAAGCTTGATGATGTCCATGGTCGCCATGGCAAGGCCCGCGCCATTGACCATACAGCCGATGGTGCCGTCGAGCTTCACGTAAGAAAGGCCTTGCCGCGACGCCTCGACCTCGGCCGGCTCCTCCTCATCGAAGTCGCGCAAGGCGGCGATGTCGGGGTGGCGGAATAGCGCATTGTCGTCGAACGCCATCTTGGCGTCGAGGCAGACGAGGCCGCCTTCCTTGGTCACCACCAGCGGATTGATCTCGATCAGGCTCGCATCCTTCTCCAGGAAAAGCCGGTAGAGCGCGCCGATAAGGGCGGCGCACTGCTTGGCCTGGGCGCCCTCGAGCTTGAGCGCGGAGGCGATGATGCGGGTATGGAAGGGGCAGAGGCCCGCTGCAGGATCAACGGTGAGCGTGGCGATCTTGTCGGGGCTTGCGGCAGCGACCGCCTCGATGTCCACGCCACCTTCGGTGGAGGCGATGAAGGCGACGCTACCGCTGTCGCGGTCGACGAGAAGCGAGAGATAGAGCTCCCGCTCGATCGTCGTGTCGTGGACCACATAGACACGGCGCACGATCCTGCCCCTGGGCCCCGTCTGGGGCGTGATCAGCGGCTTGCCCAGCATGCGCTCCGCTTGCCCGCGAAGCTCTTCGAGGCTTCTCACGAACTTGATGCCGCCGCCCTTGCCCCTGCCGCCGGCATGGATCTGCGCCTTCACCACCCAGGCATCGGATTTGAGGGCCTTGGCGGCGCGCTCGGCCTCCTCCGCAGAGACGGCCACATGGCCTTCCGTCACCGGCGCGCCATAGTCGCGAAGCAACGCCTTCGCCTGATACTCATGGATGTTCATGGCTGAGCCTACGTCTCGGGCGGGTACTGGCGATCAAGCAACGGGTGCGGCGAGGCTCGGCGCAATTCTCTGGCAGAGCTCGACGAGGGTTTTCACGGATTCGACAGACCGCATGAAGGCTTCGCGCTCATGGGAGTTGAGGTCGAGCTCGATGACGCGCTCGACGCCCTTGGCGCTGATCACCACCGGCACGCCGGCATAAAGCCCCTTCACGCTGTACTCGCCGTTTAAATAGGCGGCGCAAGGCAGCACGCGCTTCCTGTTCTTGAGATAGGACTCCGCCATTTCGAGCGCGGCGGCGGCTGGCGCGTAAAAGGCCGAGCCCGATTTGAGCAAACCCACGATCTCCGCGCCACCGTCGCGCGTCCGCTGCACGATCTCGTCGAGCCGCTTCTGCGTGATCCAACGCATGCGCACGAGATCGGTGAGCGGAATGCCGGCCACGGTCGAATAGCGGATCAGCGGCACCATGGTGTCGCCATGGCCGCCAAGCACCATCGCCGTCACGTCCTGCGACGACACGTCGAACTCCTCGGCCAGGAAATGGCGGAACCTCGCGGCATCGAGAATGCCTGCCATGCCGACCACCTTGTTGCGCGGCAGTCCGCTTGTCTTCTGCAGCGCCCAGACCATGGCGTCGAGCGGGTTGGTGACGCAGATGACGAAGGTTTCCGGCGCGTATTTGCGCAAGCCCGCGCCCACCTGCTCCATGACCTTGAGATTGATCTCGAGAAGATCGTCGCGGCTCATGCCGGGCTTGCGCGGCACGCCGGCGGTGACGATCACGACGTCGGCGTCCTTGATCTCCGCATATTCATTAGCGCCCTTGAATTTCGGGCTATAGCCCTCGACCGGCGCGGCTTGCGAAAGATCGAGCGCCTTGCCTTGCGGCACGCCGTCGACGACGTCGAACAGTACGACCTCGCCGAGGTCCCGGATGCCCGCAAGATGCGCGAGCGTGCCGCCGATCTGCCCCGCGCCGATCAGTGCAATGCGACTGCGCGCCATGGTTTTCCGCTCCCTAGCTCTGATTTTGACGCCCTGCCGGCCGATGCCGGCCACGAGCATCCTCCTTGTCTTTGGTTACTGGCAATCGCGCTTACGTGCAAGCTTATGGCGAGGCGCTAAGCCGGTTTGCGGGCATCGCTTGCGCATCTTGGGCGCTGCCGGAGATAAGCCTCGGAGCGCATCTCCATGAGCCGCGAGGCGGTGCGGGCGAAGCTTTCGGCGCCGTCGCCTTCAGGGTAGAGCGCGTGCGGCTCGGCTTCAGCCGAGGCGATCAACCCGACGCCGTTGTCGTAAAGCACGTCGATCAGGGTAATGAGGCGCCGCGCGGCGTTGCGCTGCTCGGGGCCGAGCACCGGGATCTCCTCCACCATCAGCGTATGATAGGTGTGGGCGATGCGCTGATAGTCGAGGGGCCCAAGCGGCGCCTCGCAGAGATCGGCAAAGGAGAAGCGAGCGACCCCACGCTCTGCTTGCGGCACGAGGACGCTGCGGCCCTTGTGGTTGAGGGTCTGAGGATCCCCGCACTCCCGCCCCGTGAGTCTTACGCCAGCTCAAATCCATGGCGGCACCGGCGCGCGCATCCGCAGGCGTCAGATAAAGATCGTTGCCTTGCAGCTTCTCGAGCCGGTAGTCCTTGGCCGCTTCCAGCTCATGCGTCTCCATGCGCTGCTCGATCAACGCGATGTAGGGCTGAAACAGCGGCCGGTTGAGACGGCCGCGATAGAGCTCGCCCGGCGGGGTATTGGAGGTGGCGACGATGACGACGTTGCTCGCGAAGAGATGCTGGAACAGCCGGCCCAGGATCATGGCATCGGCGATGTCGGTAATCTCCAGCTCGTCGAAGCAAAGCAGCGCCGCGCTTGAGGCGATCTCCTCCGCGGCGCTTGCGATCGGATCTGCGGCCGCTTTCCGGGCGCGTTCGATCGCGTCATGCGCCTCGGCCATGAATTCCTGAAAGTGGACCCGGCGTTTCGGCGTGAAAGGCACCGCCTCGAAGAAGAGATCGAGCAGCAGGGTCTTGCCGCGGCCGACCCCGCCATAGAGGTAAAGGCCCTCCGGCGCCACGCGGCGCTTGAAGGGATTGAGCAAATCGCCGAGACGCGGTTCGGTATATTGCGCGAGCCGGTTTCCGAGCAGCTGCAACTTCTCGGCGGCAAGCTCCTGCGCGGTGTCGGGGGCGAGCTCGCCCTTGAACACCATGGAGCGATAGCGCTGGAGAGGACCATCCTGCATCGCGCCGTCCCTTCGCTTCCCCCTCAAGCCCGCCTTGGCGCTGTCGAGCGCCCGCCCGATCGGCTATGCTCTAAGCAAAGCAACGGCGCAAAGCCAAGAGGGGGCTTGATGGCGGAACCGCAGCCAGCCGATAAGCCGCAATTCGACGAGGATCGGATCGAGGAATCGATCGAGGTCAACGGCGTGCCGCTCGTGGTCTGGACGGCGCGGCTCAGCCTGTTTTTCCTCATCCAGAGCGCGATCGTGCTCGGCTCTTACGCCTATTACGGCTTCGGCACCGATCCCGGCCGGTTCGGCCCAGGCTTCGGCCTCGATCCGATCCACGCCTCCGTGAACCTCGTCTGGGGCCTCGCCGGCAGCGTCATCGGCTTCTTCATGCCGCGCCTGTCGATCGCCTTCGTGCTCGCCTTCGCCGTCTTCTATACGCTGTTCGCCGGATTCGGCACCTTCACCTCCGACCATTTCGGCATGCGGCTTGATGCTTACGACAATGTCGGCAACTGGCTGATGGCGCTCGCCGCTTGGGGCATCGGCATTTACGCGCTGTCGCAGGCAAGCCTCCGCGCCAACCCGCCCGCGGCTTAGAGTCCAATGTTGGCGCATGATATTGTCCGAAAAGTCTGCAACTTTTCGGGACCATGTTATGGCTGCACCTCCGTGGTGAGCGGGCTCTCCTTCGGCTTCACCCGCACCACCAAGACCTTGGCCGGCTGCGTGCGGCTCACATTCAGCCCGCGATGCACGACGTTCGGCGCCACATAGACCGCCTCTCCCTGCTTCAGCGGCTTCGACCCCTGCCCTTCTATCTGTAGCGTGACCGTGCCCTCAAGCTCATAGTCGAATTCATGCGCGTCCGCATGGATGTGCCAGGGCACGGAGGCGCCAGGCGGGAACGTATAGAGCTGCATGTTGACCTCCTTGTCGGGCTCCCCGGCAAGGTCCGCGACCAGGAGCTGCTCCCCCTTGACCTCGCCCGGCGTGTGCGCCGACCGCTCGAGCAGAAGAGCCAAGCCAATCGTAGCTGCCACCACCGCTGTGGTGATCAGCGCCTTGTTGATGGTCATGGCGTTGGTCTCCTCATGCCTTAAGGTCTCTGCCTCGTCTTCTGCCGGACTGTGCATAGCGCATCCATGGTGGGCCTCCTAGCGAGACGGCACCCCCCTACCAAGGCCATCCCTCCCCCTCGCGGGGATGAAGAGCCAGGCCTGATAGCCTCGCCGCTGCGTGAGCGCGAGGGGATAGGGCTTGCCCTAAAAGGACCTGCGGAGCGCCGAGCGAAGGATCAGAGGAGTTTAATGCGGTCACCAAGGCCAGGGATTACTTCACCTCTCCCCATTGAGGACCCCCGAGGCGAGAGGGGAAGTGCGACGGATGGCGTCGCTGCGAAAGCGCTAATAGGCGCCGGCGTCGATTTCGACTTGCGGCGCGATCGGCGCCCAGCCCGCTTCCGGGATAGTATCATCAGCGGGCGAGCCGAAGGCGATATCCGGCGCCACGTAGACCCGGGCGCCGAACGGGCCGACATCCACATCCACATCGGGAAGCGCAGACGCGCCGAGGCCGATGTAGCCGTAGGTGCCGCCGAAAGAGCCGTCTTCGGAGAAATCGTTGGCGAAGGCAGGGGCGGATATAGACGCCGACGCGAGCGTCACGCCGCCAAGCAGCATGAGGGCGGCGGCACAACGGTAGAGACTGTTTGCCATCTCGATAGCCTCCTTTGGCATACCCTCCGCTAGAAAGGGCAACCTAGAAGACCAGAAATTGGTTCCCATTTGGTGAGCGGCTCTCCGGTCCCGGTGACGAGGATGTCGTTCGGACGTGAGGTCCTAATAGGTATCGGCGCGGAGCTCGGCCCCGACCGGCGCGAGGGCATCGACATGAACCTCGACCGGCACGCCCGAGTGATGCCGGACTCAGCGTCGATCGGCGCCCCAAGCGCGTCAGTGCCGTCATCGCCCGCGACCGGCGGTCCAACTGCAATAGAGGCCGGCGGCGTCGGTCTCGATCCGAACGTCCGGCGCGGCGGACGCGCCCGGGCCAAGAAAGCCGCGGGTGCCGCCGAAATCGCCGTCCTCAAAAAAAATCGTTGGCGAACGCAGGTGTCGATGCGAGCGGCAGCCGCCTTTACACTGTCTGCCATCGGCGAGCTCGCGAACCATGGCTCCGACATAAACAGAATGGAGCAGATCGGCGCCCTGCCTTTGCGCGATCTCGATCTCTTCCCTCAGGTGTCCCGGACCGGATTGGTGGGGGACACGAGATGGAAGAAATAGCGCGGCATGATCCCGCGGGCCCCCCCTGCGACGGTTGGAACTGAGGTCGACGCGCTAGGTCACGCATGGATCTCCGGATGGCCGTTGGCGCCCCCTTTCGGCGAGAGCCGGCGCGCGAGCGAGATCAGGGTGGCGTGGCGGCTCTCATTGCCGCCATTGGCCCCGAGCGTCTTCTGCACCACCTCGTGGATGGTGTAGTCGATATGCTTGAGCGTGGTGAGGACCTCGGTGGCGAGCCGCATGTAATGGTCGCGGATCAGCGCGGTATGTTCGTGCTGCCGGCGAAGCTCCTCATTGACAGCGCGGAGCTTGGCGAGCTCCTGCTCCTGACTGCCCGCGCGGCTCCGATGGCCGTCCCGCTCGGCAATGAGGCGCTGAATCGCCGCGGAGAGTGTGGCCGCTTCGCCAGGGGGCTCGGGTTGGCGGAGGGGCATGACCTCCTCCTTGGCCGGCTCCTTGACTGGCTCCCTCAAGGGCTCTTTTGCCGGCTCTCGGGCCGGCTGGGGTGGGACGTTGGTGTTGACGGCTGCGGCGCTCCGCAGTGATTCGATCATGACGATCACTCCCCCTCGTTGGAACCAAAGCAAGCAGCAATAGTCATCAACCTGGGCCTGATTGCGGCAGTGCAACATTTCCGAACACAAGGTTTAATGTTTTTGCCAGCTTGGTTAAGGCGGGTGGCACTCTCACAGATGCTAAGCTAAAATTATCTCTACAATTGATACAAAAATCTGAAGAAGGCGATCTATACTCTGTATTTGCTGCAATTTTTGGCTGGAGGCAAAGCCGTACCGGTGGGTACTCAAGCGGCCTAGTTGCATTTGCAAATTATTCTTATGTGAGATAAATTGCGCTCTCTTGTTCAGCCCTTCCGCTGAGCCCTTCCCCGCCAGAGAGGGAAAGTCATGCTGAGCCCGATCAATCGGGTCATTAACCGGCCGAAAACGCTGACCGAGCACACCGTTGCCAAAGCGCAGCATGTGCTTGCCGGCCAGCGCGGCGGGCTCACCAATATTTTGGCGCTGGTCGGCACCATCCTCGTGCTCGCGCTGAACTCAATTCTGATCTTGCAGACCTTCGGGGTCCCGATCCCTGGCCTGTCCGACGCGGGCTAGGGCCCTGCGGCCGGCGCGTTCGCAGGCCCGCTCGCCGCTTTCTGCCATGTTTCGGGCGGATTATGCCGCGATCCAATGCGTTGCCGAGTTTTGCGGCGACTCATGGCTTTGGCTAGCCAAGCGGGGGCAGATGGGCGCATTCCGGGCTTTCTTGGCAGTCGTAGGCGCTGGCCTTTGCGCCGGCGCTTGCCAAGCGCCCAAGGCCACGTTGGAGCGCGCCATCATGGGCGACCCCGGCAAGCCCTATGTCGGCATGAGTAAGGAGGAGATCATCGCTTGCGCCGGTGCGCCCTATAGCAGCTATGCCCAAAGCACTGGCGAGACGCTCACCTATCATTACAGCGGTGCAGGTCCCGTGCCCGCACCGCCGGAGCAAAAGAAGCAAGACAATTCGGGCGGAGCCAACCCGCTCGCGCCGAAGAAGTCCGACAAGAACTACGACTGCACCGCGAGCCTCGTATTCGAAGGTGGACGCCTCGTCCGGGCAAGCTTCGCTCCCCGCGGGGTGATCAGTCCCTACACGGAGAAGAAGGACTCAAAGACCGGGGAGCTGTTGCCCGTGCAGCTGCCGGAGCCCTGCACCTTCTCGCTCCCGAATTGCGCCCGGCGGTAAGCGCGGCGCGGGATCCCGGGCTCACTCGGGCAGGTGGCAGACCGCCTCGATATTGTTGCCGTCGAGATCGAGCACGAAGGCGCCGTAATAATTAGCGTGATAGTCGGGCCGGAGACCCGGGCGCCCATTGTCGGTGCCGCCGCCCTTGATCGCGGCCTGATAGAAGGCATCGACGGCGGCGCGGCTTGCCGTGGCGAAGGCGATATGCAAAGGCCCGCTCGCCTCCTCGCTCTCCCCGATCCAGAAGAACGGCTTCTGCCCCGCGCCGAAGCCGACATGGGCGCTGCCCCCTGTCTCCTCCACCCCGACCTGCATCACGATACCAATGCCAAGCGGCGCGAGCGCCTTCAGGTAGAACTCGGTCGCCTTGGCGACGTCGTGCACATGCAGGCCGATATGATCAATCATTCGCCCCGCTCCAACATCTTCTGCTTGAGCGAGGCGATCGCCTTGGCTGGGTTCAGTCCCTTGGGGCAGGCCTTGGTGCAGCTCAGGATGGTGTGGCAGCGATAGAGGCGGAAGGGGTCCTCAAGCTCGTCGAGCCGCTCGCCCGTGCGCTCATCTCGGCTGTCCTCCACCCAGCGCTCGGCCTGGAGCAGGATGGCGGGGCCGAGGTAGCGGTCGCCGTTCCACCAATAGGACGGGCAGGCGGTCGAGCAGCAGGCGCAGAGGATGCACTCATAAAGCCCGTCGAGCTTGTGACGGTCCTCGCGCGACTGCCGCCATTCTTTCTGCGGCGTCGGCGTGTCGGTCTTGAGCCAGGGCTCGATGGAGCGGTGCTGGGCATAGAAATGGGTGAGGTCGGGGACGAGGTCCTTGATCACCGGCAAATGCGGCAGCGGATAGATCGCGATCCGCTCCGGCGCGTCGTCCGCATGCAGCGTGCAGGCGAGCGTATTGGTCCCGCCGATATTCATGGAGCAGGACCCGCACACGCCTTCGCGGCAGGAGCGGCGGAAGGTGAGTGTGGGGTCGATGGTGTTCTTGATCCAGATCAGCGCGTCGAGAACCATCGGGCCGCAATCGGCGCTGTCCACCCAATAAGTGTCGAGCCGCGGGTTCTCGCCCCCCTCGGGATCGAAGCGATAGACGCGATATTCGCGAAAGCGGCCCGCTTCCGCGCCGTCAGGCGGCGGATTCCAGGCCTTGCCCTGTTTGACCTTGGAGTTCTGGGGAAGCGTGAATTGAACCATGGTCAGTACACCCGCTCCTTCGGCTCGATATAGGCGATCTCGCTGGAGAGCGTGTAGCTGTGCACCGGCCGGTAGTCGAGGCGCACCTGGCGGTCCTCGTCATCGGCCCAGGACAAAGTGTGCTTCATCCAATTGACGTCGTCGCGCTTGGGGAAGTCCTCCCGCGCATGCGCCCCGCGGCTCTCTTCCCGGGCGAGCGCGCCCGCCACCGTCACCGCCGACTGGGAGATGAGGTTGTCGAATTCGAGCGTCTCGATCAGGTCCGTGTTCCAGATCAGCGAGCGGTCGGTGACGCGGATGTCGGCGCTCTCCTCCCACACCGCGTGGATTTGGCGCACGCCTTCCTTCAACACCTCCGCGGTGCGGAACACGGAGCAGTCCCGCTGCATGGTCTTCTGCATCTTGAGCCGCAGCGCCGCGGTAGGCGTGCCGCCATCGGCGTAGCGGAAGTGGTCGAGGCGGGCGACGGCATTTTCGCCCGCGTCCTTCGGCAGCTCGGGCATGGAGCCTTGCTCCTTGATGGTCTCGGCGCAGCGTTGCGCCGCCGCCCTCCCGAACACGACGAGGTCGACGAGCGAGTTGGAGCCCAGGCGGTTCGCCCCATGCACCGAGGCGCAAGCCGCCTCGCCCACGGCGAACAGGCCGGGCACGACCGCATCGGGGTCGCCGTCGCGGGGGCAAACGACCTCGCCGTGCAGATTAGTGGGGATGCCGCCCATATTGTAATGGGCAGTGGGCAGCACCGGGATCGGCTCGCGGGCGAGATCCACTCCGGCGAAGATGCGCGCCAAATCGGTGATGCCGGGCAGCCGTTCCGCCAGCATGACCGGATCGAGATGGCCCAAATGCAGATGCATGTGCTCCTTGTCGGGCCCGGTGCCGCGGCCCTCGCGGATCTCGATGGTCATGGCGCGGGAGACCACGTCGCGCGAGGCGAGGTCTTTGGCGTGAGGCGCGTAGCGTTCCATGAAGCGCTCGCCTTCTGAATTGGTGATGAAGCCGCCCTCGCCGCGCGCGCCTTCGGTGATTAGCACGCCTGCGCCATAGACGCCGGTCGGGTGGAACTGCACGAACTCCATGTCCTGTAACGGCAGGCCGGCGCGCAATACCATGGCGTTGCCGTCGCCGGTGCAGATATGGGCGGACGTGCAGGAGAAATAGGCGCGGCCATAGCCGCCGGTGGCGAGGATCACCTGAGTGGCGTGGAATCGATGCAGGGTGCCGTCCTGCATGGAGAGCGCCATCACCCCGCGGCAGCGCCCCTCATCGTCCATGATCAGGTCGATGGCGAAATATTCGATGAAGAACTCCGCCGAATGCCGCAGCGCTTGGCCGTACATGGTGTGCAGCATGGCGTGGCCGGTCCGGTCGGCGGCGGCACAGGTGCGGAGCGCCTGGCCCTTGCCGAAATTGGTGGTCATGCCGCCAAAGGCGCGTTGCAGGATCTTGCCATCGTCGGTGCGCGAGAAGGGCACGCCCCAATGCTCGAGCTCGTAAACCGCTTCCGGGGCGCAGCGGCAGAGATATTCGATGGCGTCCTGGTCGCCGAGCCAGTCCGATCCCTTCACCGTGTCGTACATGTGCCAGCGCCAATCGTCGGGACCCATATTGCCGAGCGCCGCGGCGATGCCGCCTTGCGCCGCCACGGTGTGGGAGCGCGTGGGGAACACCTTGGTGATGCAGGCCGTTCGCAGTCCCGCCTCGCTGCAGCCGACCACCGCGCGCAACCCTGCGCCGCCAGCGCCGATCACCACCACGTCATAACTGTGGTCGATCAGCGGATAGGCGCGGCCGTTGATGCTGGGTGCGCGTTCGGACGCGGCGTCTTGCGGCATGGGACTTCAGGTTCCGAGACTGATCTTCACGAGGGCAAGCGCAGAAGCGAGGCCGACGCCGACGGCGAAGAAATTCGCGAGCAGCAGCGCCGCCACTTTCGCCCCCTCACCATGCACGTAATCCTCGATGATCTCCTTCAAGCCGATGCGCATATGGATCGACGCCGAGATCACGAGTGCGAGCATGGCCAAGGCCACGAGCGGTTGCGCCAGATACGCCCTGACCATCGCGTAATCGGCGCCGATATGGGTGACGATCGAGAGGATTAGGAAGATCACGAGCGGGATGTTGGCGACCGCCGTCATCCGCTGGCGCCAGAAGGTCTCCGCCCCGCGATGGGCGGAGCCTAGGCCGCGTACTTTGGCAAGGGGCGTCGCCATGGCTTACGCGGCCCCCCTCAGCCAATAGCCGGCGACCCAGAGTAAGAGCGTGAGCGCGGTCGAGCCGATGATGGTCGCCCAAGCGAATACCTCGATGCTTACCTTGTCCAATCCGCGGCCCGTGTCCCAGATCAAATGGCGGATGCCGCCCAGCATGTGGTGGATCAGGGCCCAGCTATAGAGGAAGAGCAAGACGCGCCCCGGAATGCTGGCGAAGAAGCGGTTGACAGTGGCGAAGGGCTCTGGCCCGGCGCTGATGGCGACGAGCCACCAGGCGAGCAGCACGAAGCCGGTGGCGAGCGCCGCTCCGCTGAGCCGATGGGCGATCGACATCATCATGGTGAGCATCGGCCGGTAGATCTGGAGATGCGGCGAGAGCGGGCGCCGCGCTTCGAGATTACTGTTGCCCATGAGGATGTCTTGCTTGGCCAGGTCTTGGAGGTTCGAAACAAGTCATAACGTACCGGCCCGAAGGGGGCAATCGACCGGGCCAGGCAGCTTTGACGCGCCTCACTCGGGCCAGGTCCGGACAAGCAAGCCGGGTGGGTGTTATTGCGTGACGACGCCGCAGGCGATGCGGTCCCCGGCATTGCCGGCCGGATCGGTCTGATAGTCGTCGGCGCCCGCGTGAATAACGAGGGCGGAGCCGTCCGCGTCGAGCAGCGCATGCGCCACGTCGAGGGTCACCAGGTCGTCGAGCACCTCAACCACGAGCTTGCCGCTCTCCGGCACATGCAGATTGGGCATGTCGCCCGCGTGGGGACCCTCGGCATTCATCAGCCCATGCTTGGTCTCGTCGGGATTGAAATGGCCCCCGGCCGATTTGAAGTCGGGGGGCTCGCATTTGCCGACCGCATGCAGGTGAAAGGCATTGTCGCCGGGAGGAATGCCGGTGAGGTCGAGGCGGATCAGCACCCCGCTCCGGGTTTCGGTCAACACGGCCTTGCCCACCTCCTTGCCGCTTGCGTCTTTCAGCACCGCCGTGGCGGTATCGACCGCGCCTGCGGGGGTAGCAAAGGCGAGGCTCGCAAGAAGCAAGGCGGCGGCAAACACCGATTTGCGTTCCATGGCTCTCTAGCGCGGTAGCGCCACCCAGCAATCGAGATCGAGCACGACGCCATCCTCGTAGCTGCCGTCGGCGCGCTGGCCCGGGAAGTCGGCGCAGTTCCGGTCCTTGACGGCAAAGAGGCGTAAGCGGAGCGCGCCGATGTCGGCCCGGCCGGGAAGCTCGGCTCTATCGGTGACCTCGCTCCAGGCATAGATGGTGTCGCCGGCAAAAGAGGGCGCCACATGCCGCCCGCCATTGAGGGCGGCGAGATGGAAGGCATTGGCGAGGCCATTGAAGCTCAAGGCCCGCGCGATGGAAATAACATGGCCGCCATAGACGATGCGGCGCTTGAAGCGGCCTTGGGCTTCGATGTGCTGATTGAAATGCACCCGCGCCGTGTTCTGGTAGAGGCGCGTGGCGAGCTGGTGCTCGGCCTCCTCGATGGTCTGGCCGTCGACATGGTCGATCCGGTCGCCGATCCGATAATTGCCCCATCGCTTGGCCGAGCCCGCAAGCGCGAAGTCGTAGGCGCCGAGCTTCAGCTTCGGCAGCGCCTCGCCGAGGCGTCCGGGCTCAACCTGGGCGATCAGCTCCGGCACGTGGGGGGCGGGGGCCGGCGCGCTCTCGTCGCGCTTATTCACCATCACCCAGCGGGAGAAGCTGAGCACGGGCTCCCCCCTCTGATTGCGCCCGGTGGAGCGCACATAGACCGTGCCGCTCTTGCGGTTGGAATTCTCCTTGAGCCCAATGATTTCGGTGGTGGAGGCCAGCGTGTCGCCGGGATAGACCGGCTTCAAGAAGCGCAAATCGGCATAGCCGAGATTGGCGATCGCGTTGCGGGAGATGTCGGGCACGGTCTTGCCGAGCACGATGTGAAACACGAGCATGTCGTCGATCGGCGCGGCCGGATAACCGATCGCGCGCGCGAACTCATCAGAGGACTGCACGGCGAAGCGCGAGCCGTAAAGCGCGGTGAACAGGCTCGCATCGCCCCCCGTCACCGTGCGGGGCGTGGCGTGCACGATCTCCTGGCCGAGCGTGAAGTCCTCGAAGAAATTGCCGGCGCTTTCCTTGCTCATTGGGGGCGGAGTCAATTCGTTCATGTGGGTGAGGCGAGTTTGAGACCGATGATGGAGCCGATCAGCGTCGTAAGGAAGAACAGGCGGAGCGCCGTTGCCGGCTCGTCATAGAGGATCATGCCGACAATGACCGTACCCGCGGCGCCGATGCCGGTCCACACCGCAAGGCCGTGCCGATCGGTAGCCCTCGTGCCGCGCGGGACAGGAGCAGAAAGCTCGCCACGATCGAGACGAGGAAAACGACGGTCGCCAGCGGCTTGGTGAAGCCCTCGGCGAGCTTCAGCGTCGAGGCGAAGACGATCTCGAACAGTCCAGCGAGGATCAGATAAGCCCAGGCCATGACGGAAGACCTCTTAGCGCGCTTGAGGGGGCGACCCCTGATGGGCCGGGAGGGACCATAGAGGGAGCTGCCCGCCCCTGTCACCTCTCGCTGTTAGGGCTCCGGCTTTGGACAACGATACCCAGCGACACCATGCAGGATCGTTCGGCCCGCGATCAAGTGTGGGGTCAATGCTCGCGGACGGAGCGGGTCAGTCTTGACTGCGAGCGGCTAGAAGCGGGCGCCAAAACAGTGACGGCCCCCCCTTTCGCGGAGGCCGTCACTTAGCAAACTCTATAAAGATCGACGCTTTGGAATTAAGCGCGGTCCAGCTCGGCCGGGAGGTAGCTCGTCACTTCCATGCCAGCCTCGGACTCGGTGATCTCGGGTTTCAGCCACTCTTTCATGGTCGTCTCCTTCGGTGAACTTACAGTGTTAAAGTATGGGGTGAGGGCATGAGAGCCGCATGACGAGTCCATGAACGGCCCCTGAATGCCACATTAAGAAATTCTGAACGGGAAGATGTGGCAATATTTCCGCCATCGCCTGAGGAAAATCCCTGATCGGCCACTAGATATAGAGGCTAGCAGCGTTACCACCTCTACTGGAAGAGCACGAGAGCCTTTGCCAGCGTGATCCAGATGCCCCAGGCAAGGGGGATGCCGACGGCTGCCCAGGCGAGGATTGCCGTCACGTCAACACCGCCTCCGGCCTTGGCGGAGACTGTCTTGACGCCTGCCGCCGCTGCCGCCGCCCTTGCCTCTGCCGCCTGAAGCGCCTTCACCTCTTCATCCTTCATGAACCACTTCTTGTCCAAAGGCCGGATGAGCAG